>JAEEGH010000924.1_pt1 | contig 89371 bp, 50 predicted proteins | sample 9134181 | NCBI WGS metagenome assembly JAEEGH01 (sample SAMN16246544, study PRJNA631951) | gut metagenome | biome: gut microbiome; feature: rumen; material: DP-attached | host: Bos | place: Iran: Karaj | collected 2018-10 | reverse complement strand
AAGTACATGAAGGAAATGAGCAAGATCACGGGACGTGAATACGCTCCGTTCGTTTACTACGGCGCTAAGGATGCCACCGACATCGTCATCGCCATGGGCTCCATCAACGACGTGGTTCGCACAGTAGTCGATAAGCTCAACGCCGAAGGCCGCAAGGTCGGTATGGTCAACGTCCACCTGTATCGTCCCTTCAGTGTTAAATACCTCATGGAAGCCCTGCCGAAGAGCCTCATGGAACACGTGAAGCATATCACCGTCCTCGACCGCACCAAGGAACCCGGCGCCAACGGCGACCCGCTCTACCTCGATGTGGTTGAAGCCTTCAAAGACTGCCCATACAAGCCGATGATCCTCGGTGGCCGTTATGGTCTGTCTTCAAAGGACACCACCCCAGCCCACATCCTCAGCGTGTTCAACAACATGACCGCCGAGAAGCCGATGAACCAGTTCACTGTGGGCATCGTCGATGATGTCACCTTTAAGTCACTGCCTATCCTGCCCGAGTTCTCCATCCTGCCCAAAGGCACCTTCGAGGCCAAGTTCTACGGCCTGGGTGCTGACGGTACAGTGGGTGCCAACAAGAACTCCATCAAGATCATTGGTGACAACACCAACAAGTACAGCCAAGCCTACTTCGACTACGACTCAAAGAAATCAGGCGGTTACACCTGCTCGCACCTGCGTTTCGGTGACCAGCCCATCCTGGCTCCTTACCTCGTCGGCACGCCCGACTTCGTGGCCGTCCATGTCCCGAGCTACCTCAGCAAATACGACTGCCTGCGCGGCTTGAAAGACAACGGCACCTTCCTCTACAACTCACCTTGGGATGTCGAGGAAACCAAGCACCACCTCCCCGACTTCGTGAAGAAGTATCTGGCGCTGCATCACATTAATATGTACATCATTGACGCCACCAAGATCGCCGCTGAGATTGGTCTGGGCAACCGCACCAACACCATCCTCCAAAGCGACTTCTTCAAGATCTCTGGCGTGATTCCTTACGACCTCGCCGTGGAGCAGATGAAGAAGTTCATCGTGAAGAGCTACGGTAAGAAGGGAGAGGACATCGTCAACATGAACTATGCTGCTGTTGACCGTGGTGGCGAGATCACCAAGGTTGAGATCCCCGCTGAGTGGGCACAGCTGCCTTGCACCACTGACTTCGCCTTCCAGCATAACGACGCTGATCCCGAGTTCATCAACAAAGTGATGCGTCCGATGGTCGCCCAATGCGGTAACGACTTGCCTGTGAGTGCTTTCAAGGACATCATCGACGGCACCTTCCCAGCTGGCACCACTGCATACGAGAAGCGCGGCGTTGCCACTGTCGTTCCAGAATGGAACCACAACAACTGCATCCAGTGCAACCAGTGCTCGTTAGTTTGCCCGCACGCCGCCATCCGTCCCGTTGTGATGACCGACGAAGAGAAGAAAAACGCCCCCGCTTCCATGAACAGCATCGTGATGAAGATGCCCAAGGAAATGGCCGGCATGAACTTCCGTATGCAAGTCTCCGTGATGGACTGCACTGGCTGCGGCAACTGCGCCGACATCTGCCCCGCCAAGGAGAAAGCCCTTGTGATGAAACCGTTCGAGACCCAGCTGCATGAAGCCGAGAACTGGGAGTACGGCCAAAAGAAAGTCACCTACAAGGATGAACTCATCGACAAGTACGCCAACGTGAAGAACAGCCAGTTCGCACAGCCTCTGTTCGAGTTCTCGGGTGCCTGCGCCGGCTGCGGTGAGACACCTTACATCAAGACCATCACCCAACTCTTTGGTGAGAGCATGATGGTGGCCAACGCCACGGGTTGCTCGTCCATCTATGGCGGTTCCGCTCCTGCAACGCCTTACTGCAAGAACTATCGCAGCGGCAAGGGTGTGGCATGGGCCAACTCTCTGTTTGAGGACAACGCCGAGTACGGTCTCGGTATGGCCACGGGTGCTCGTAAGATCCGTGAAGGCCTCCGCAAGAAGGCTGAAGAGCTGGTCAACACCACCGTGTACGACTGGATGAAGGAAGCCACGCAGAAGTGGTTAGACACCTACAACGACACGGTTGCCAACCGCAAGGCTACTGACGAATTCGTCGCCGCCCTCGAAAAGGCCATCCTCGACATCGACGGTTGCATCAACTTCTTCTCCACCAAGGGTAAGGAAATCTACGGTGAAGAAGTGGCTGCCCAAAAGCTGGAAGAAGCCAAGAAGGCAAAGGCTGCTGGTCGCAAGATCTGCATCTGCCACGGTTGCGAGCTTGAACAAGAGCTGTTGGACAACAAGGACTTCCTCGCCAAGAAGAGCCAGTGGATCTTCGGTGGTGACGGTTGGGCCTACGACATCGGTTTCGGTGGCCTCGACCACGTGTTGGCCAGCGGCGAAGACGTCAACGTCCTCGTCCTCGACACCGAGGTTTACTCGAACACGGGTGGTCAGAGCTCCAAGGCTACGCCTGCCGGTGCTGTCGCCAAGTTTGCTGCCTCTGGTAAGAAGGTCCGCAAGAAAGACCTCGGCATGATTGCCAAGAGCTATGGCTACGTCTATGTGGCTCAAGTCGCCATGGGCGCCAGCCAAGCTCAATACTTCAAGGCCATCAAGGAAGCTGAGGCTTATCCGGGCCCGTCGCTGGTGATTTGTTACGCCCCGTGTATCAACCACGGCATCAAGATCGGCATGGGTCACTCCCAGATGGAAGAGAAGCTTGCCGTCGACTGCGGTTACTGGCACCTCTGGCGCTTCAACCCCGCCGAGGAAGAGGAAGGCAAGAACGGCTTCCACTTGGATTCGAAGGAACCCAACTGGGCTGACTTCCAGAAGTTCATCATGGGTGAGGTGCGTTACAACTCGCTCGTGAAGACCTTCCCCGAAGAAGCCAAGGAACTGTTCGCCAAGACCGAGCAATTCGCCAAGCTCCGCTATGAGGGGTATAAGAGGCTGGCTGAAGGGAAGTAAGATTAATTGTTTAGAGGATGCCTTTTTTGGGCATCCTCTATTTTTTATTCGGAGTTTTATGAGTAAAGTAAAAAAAAGAAGTTCTCGTAGAGAATTAAGGTATCCATATATAATGGAAAGTGGTTTAGAATCTCAAAAAGAGTTGCGAGAGACTATTAGAAACTTATCTTTTGCAATATCTCAAAAGAAGTTTATGGGTTTTACAAATAAAAAACGTTTGTTGAGGTCGTTAGTAGTTCAAAATATCATAAAAGAAAAACGTTCTAATAATCAAACTTTGTATTCAGAACCATCTATAGAAGAACCAATGAAATGTTTAACTATTGAATATGTTATTGGCAATCAAAAACATAGTTTCGAAATTCCAGTTAAAGATATAGACAATGCATTTAAACAAGCATTTCCAAATTTGTAATTATGACTAAAAAAAAGAAAATCCAATTCCCTCCTGAAGATAAAATTCCCAGAAACCATACTTTTGATATGTGTATGCATTTCAACAGTGATAATAGATTACTTGGTTATTTTACATATTTGTCATATAAGGAATATAAGTATGATTGGATAGAAAACTTTAAGACAAGTAAACGAAGGGAACCAACAAGTGTTGAATTAGAAAATTTCAAGAAAGATTTACTTGTGGCGGATTATGAGAGTTTTATTAAGGATGCCGATGATAAAATTAAAGTTTTTTTTTCTCAATTGGTTGAGAATGAAGTGAAAGATAGATTGACACAGGAAGCTGTAAAATCCAATTTCAAAGAACTGTCAAAAAAGAACTCGTTTGGGAGGTCTGTTCTTGCAAGTGCAGTTGGTACTATTGGATTAATATTATTATTTCTTTTTTTAAGTTGGGCTTTTAATACAGGATTGTTTGATAAAGTGTATGCATTGATTGTGCCGAATCTACCACCAGTTTCCAACTGAAGTGTCCTGAAGCATACACATCCTCAAAATGTAGTTGAAGATAGCGAATTCGAAATATTATATTTAGGAAATTTATATACCTTACCCAATTATGTATAGGGCTGTCGTACCACGGCAGCCGCATATCTACGCCATCTGCATAATTGTTTTCCGCCAAATTGTTTTGTCAAGGAAAATCAATATCTTTGCAGAAAATTGAACGTCAATGCCATACAATTTACCACAACGGAAATCGCCGCGTGCCACATGGCACGATTACAATGGCGGTAGGTATTTCGTGACCTTTTGCACGAAAAACCATGATTTGTATTTTGGCGATGTGGTTGATGGTCGGATGGATTTGTCGGAAATAGGGAATTATGCGTTAAAATGCATCGAAAAAATCCCGGAAATCAATGATAATGTTGCGGTTCCAGAATTTGTGGTGATGCCGAATCACGTTCACATGATTGTTATTATTGACAATCCAATTGAATGGCCGGATGATGAACAATTGTCGCAATTCGACCAGCGGCTGCCCCAATGGGACAGCCCTACAGCCCCAAACAAAAACATGATGCATGATTCCGGGTCTGTAGGGCTGCCGTATTACGACAGCCGCAACTACGACAGCCGTTGGGAAGAACCAATCATTGATGATTCCCAATTGGACAAAAACGAGGAAATGCAACGCCGTTCCAATTGTTGCGGGCGGCTGTCGCGTATCATTGGACAATACAAATCTGCTGTCACAAAATATGCCAATGAACACGACATCCCGTTTGCATGGCAACCGCGTTTCCATGATCATATCATTCGGAATTTCACGGAAATGAACCACATTGCCCTGTATATCCAACATAATCCTATGAAATGGGAATTGGATCGGTTTTATAAAAAACGGTAATTTATAATATGCGGCTGCCACGGTGTGACAGCCCTACAAACCCCATGGGAAACGACAATCCCGATGGTGGGTATGTAGGGCTGTCGTACCACGGCAGCCGCAAAACAATGTGTTTCCACAAATGAAAAAAAAGAGGATGATGTTTCATCCTCTTTTTTCATCTGTTCGATTGCCTTGTTATTATTCGGCAGGAGTCTCAGCAGGAGCCTCGGTGGACTGAGCGGGAGCTTCCGTAGCGGTGGCTCCACCCATCGTAGCGGCAGGCGACTCGGTCTGGAGATCGGGCGACACCATGTTCTCAATGGCGCTCTTCGGGGTGCCTTCTTTGGCGTTTTTCGGAAGAGTAATGCTCGAAATCAGGCAGAGCACAACCAGGATGCCAGCCATCGTCCAAGTGGCTTTTTCGAGGAAATCGGTCGTTTGACGGACACCCATCATCTGGTTGGCACCACCGAAATTGGACACCAAACCGCCACCTTTTGAGTTCTGAACCAGAACAATCAGTCCTAATAACACGCTGACAATCAGGATTAAAATTACTACTAATAAATACATGTCTATGGTTTTAATGTTTGACTTTCTTGTAGCCTTTCAATTTGGGCTGCAAAATAACGACTTTTTTCTGGATAATGCAAGCGTAATTTTTCATAAATTGAAATTGCCTTGTCGATATACCCTTGTTGCTCGTATATTTTGGCCAATGTCTCGCTGACGATGTTCTCCTGGTCGATGATACTGTTTTGTGCCACCGAGATGGGGTTGTAGAACTCGGCCTTGGGGCGCGAGATGGTGGGGTTCTCCAGGATGAACTTGTCGATGAGCTCGCGGCGTGAGAGTTTCTTGGGCTGTGGCTCCTCGGCCTCTTTGCGCTGTTTCTCTTCCTCGATTTCCTTGAGGCGTCGGGCAAGGATGGCTTTCAGCTCGTCGAGCGACTTGCGTTTCTCGTCAAGCAAGGCCATTTCGGCCGTGAGTTCTTCGTGGCTGCCGCTGAGGTCGATGGCGGGGATGATGAACACTTTCTCTTGGATGATGCCGCTGTTCTGCTCTTCCTCCGTCTCGATGGGCTCGATGGTGGTGAACACGTTGTCGGCGGGTGCGGCCTCGTCGGGTAGGGTGGGAATCTCAGGCTCGCTCTCGTAGCGGTGGCGGGCGATGAGGGCAAACAGACGCAGTTTGTCGCGGTTGGGCATGATGGCCGCTGCGCGACGCAGCTGGCACTCATGACGTTCGTCGCCGTTGTTTTGGTAGGCGACAGCTAGCAACGCTTGTCCTGCGGCGAAATAGGGATACTCCGCCACCATCTGCTCCACCTCACCCACAGCGTCGCCTTTCATCAGCTCCGGCCGCGTCATGTATCCTATGATTTGCTTGCTGTCCATATCGGTTAAGGTCCCTGAGCCCTGAGCCCGTCGAAGGGTCGAAGGGCCGTTCTTTATTTACCAGTTTACTAATGCCTTATTAAATATATCCTCCACGAGTTGGTCGACGATGGTCGCAGTGAGTGATTCTTGTACCGAGTTCAGGTCTTGGTCGCTGGGGTAGTCCTCGTAGCGCGAGAAGCTCTGCTCGAAGTCTTTGGTGTCGTCGATGCGGTTGCTGAACCTCACTTTCACCGTGATGGTGAGGCGGTTCATGGCCGCGGTCTGGCCCGAGGTGATGGCCACGGGCATGGTCTTGTAGTCGGTGATCTCGCCCTCGAAGGCCAGGTCGCCGCCTGTCTCCACCATGTCCAACGTGGTTTGGCTGGTCATGGCGTTGCGCAGGGCGTTGGTGAGGTTGTCGCTTAGCAGCGGGTTGACGAGTTGGGCGTGGTTGGGGAAGTAGTCCACCGACACCGTCTTGGCCTCGGCGGGTATCGACGCGCCCGAGAAGGAATAGATGCCGCAGCCTTGGCAAACGAATGCCAAAGCCATCACCAGTGCCGCTATCTTCGCCATCCTCATCATAGGTCGATGCCGTAGTCTTTGATTTTTCTGTATAGGGTGCGCTCGCTGATGCCTAAGGCCTTGGCGGCTTCTTTCCGTTTGCCACGGTGGGCTTCCAACGCCTTGATAATCATCTCTTTCTTGTGGTGCTCGAGCGACAGCGTCTCGGGGTCTGTCGTCGAGGCTGTACCGCTGTCGTGGGCGTTTTCTTCGGCGGGGACGAACTCGGCAAACTCGGGCTCGGTCTCCGGCTCGCTCTGGCTGACGCGTGTCACCACGGTGTCGCCGATCTGCGTGACGGGGCTGGTTTGCACATAGCTTGGCTCTGTTGGGTGTCCACCACTCATGCTGTTGACTTGGGCGCGCAGCTCGGCAATGTCTTTCTTCATGTCGAAGAGCACGCGGTAGAGCAGCTCGCGGTCCGACATGCCGTCGGGCGTGTCCTCGCGCGGCAGCAGCATCGGCAGGTTGCTTTGCACCTTGACGGGCAGGTATTTCGCCAGCGTCTCCGCCGTGATGGTGCGTTCGGTCTCCATGATGGAGATCTGCTCGGTGACGTTCTTCAGCTGGCGCACGTTGCCATCCCAGCTGTAGTTTTCCATCATCTTCATCGCATCAGGCGTCAGCGTGATGGCGGGGATGTGGTTGCGCTCGGCGAAGTCGGTGGCGAACTTTCTGAATAACAACGGGATGTCACCCTTCCTCTCACGCAAGGCGGGGACGTGGATCGGGATGGTGTTGAGCCTATAGTACAGGTCTTCGCGGAAACGGCCTCGCTCGATGGCCAAGGGTAGGTCGACGTTGGTGGCGGCCACGATGCGGACGTCGGTCTTCATTACCTTGGAGCCGCCCACGCGGATGTATTCGCCGTTCTCCAGCACACGCAGCAAGCGTGCTTGGGTGGAGAGGGGCAGCTCGCCCACCTCGTCGAGGAAGAGGGTGCCTTTGTCAGCAATCTCGAAGTAGCCCTTGCGTTCGCCCACGGCTCCAGTGAAGGCGCCTTTCTCGTGGCCGAACAGCTCCGAGTCGATGGTGCCCTCAGGGATGGCGCCGCAGTTCACGGCGAAGTATTGCCCGTGCTTGCGCGCGCTGTTTTGGTGTATGATCTTCGGAAACACGTCTTTACCCGTGCCGCTCTCGCCCGTGATGAGCACGGTGAGGTCGGTGGCGGCCACCTGTGCCGCGATGCCGATGGCGCGGTCCAACTCAGGGTCGGAGCCGATGATGCCGAAGGTCCTTTTTATTGCTTGTACGTCCATTATCTCAAAACTGCTCCAAGTTGTTGTTCCATCGCGCTTTGGATCTTGCCCATCGTCTTCTCAATCACCTTGTCGGTGAGGGTGGTGGTGGGCGACATCAGCACGAAACTCATGGCGTATTGTTTCTTGCCTGCCGGGATCTTCTCGCCTTCGTAGACGTCGAAGAGGCTCATCGACTGCAGGATCTTGTTCTCGGCGCTCATGGCCACTTTCTTCACCGCGTCGAAGGTGACGCTCTTGTCGAATATCATGGCAAGGTCGCGACGCACTGCGGGGAACTTCGACAGCGGCTCGAAGTGCACCTCCTTGGCCTTGGCCAGGCATTGCATCATCGCGGTCCAGTTGAAGGTGGCGTAGTAGACGTCTTTCTTCAGGTCGAAGTGCTTCAAGGTCTTCTTGCTGAGCTTGCCGAGGGTGACGATCTCCTTGCCATCGACGCAATAGGTGGTGGCATAATCGAAATGCGGCAGGTCGGCTTCCTTGGCTTCCAAGGCCTTGAAGTCGAACTTGAAGTGGTTGAGCACGCCCATGACGTATTCCTTCAGGTCGAAGTAGTCGAGGGCTTTGCTCGGGGCGTTCCATAGCTCGGCTTGCTTGTTGCCGGTGAGGAAGAGGTCGAGGCAGGTGTGCTCGTTATAGGGCTTGAGCGGCTTGGTCTCGTCGCCGACTTTGCTCGCATCGAAGAAATACACGCTGCCGAACTCGAAGAACTTCATGTCGCTGACCTTACGGTTTTGGTTGAAGGCGATGCTTTCCAATCCGCCCCACATCAGGGTCTGACGCATCACGTTGAGGTCGCTGCTGAGCGGGTTCAAAATCTTCACGTTCTGGGCAGGGTCGAAGGCAGGGAAGGCCTCGCTATAGGCGGCCTTGGTAAGCGAGTTGTTCATGATCTCGTAGAAGCCGTTGGCGACGAGCATGTCGCTGATCTTCTGTTGCATCTTGTCGGCGTCGGGCTTGGTGGCGCGACTGATAGAGGCGTGGATGCGGCTCGGGATTTCGATGTTGTCGTAGCCGTAGATGCGGAGGATTTCCTCGACCACATCGGCAGGACGGGTCACATCGACCTTGCTGGTATGCACGTCGACGACCACATGCTTGTCGTCTTGCTCAACGACTTGGCACTCAAGGCTCTTCAGTATGTTGACGGCTTGGATCGGGTCAATGACCTTACCAGCCAGTTTGTTCAGGTAGTCAAACTTCAGGTCCACGCGGGCAGGGGCGAAGTCGCCGCTCTTCACGTCCTTGATCTCGGAAGAAATGGTACCTCCGGCCAATTCCTTTATTAATAAAGCGGCACGTTTCAAGGCGAAGAGGGTAATGTTGGGGTCGGCGCCACGCTCGTAACGGAACGAAGCATCGGTCTGCAAGCCGTGGAACTTGGAGGTCTTACGGATGCTGGTGGGGTTGAAGTAGGCACTTTCGAGGAAGACGTTGGTGGTCTCCATGGTCACACCTGACTTTTGTCCGCCAAACACGCCCGCGATGCACATAGGCTCTTCTGCGTTGCAAATCATAAGGTTACGGCTGTTGAGTTTGCGCTCTACGCCGTCCAAGGTGACGAAAGGCGTGCCTTCGGGCATACATTTCACCACGACCTTCTTGCCTGTAATCTTGTCGGCGTCGAAGGCGTGCATGGGCTGGCCTACTTCCATCAGCACATAGTTGGTGATGTCGACGATGTTGTTGATGCTACGGATGCCGACGGCGGCAAGGCGGTTCTTCAGCCAAGCCGGCGACTCACCGACTTTCACGCCGCTGACGGTCACGCCAGAGTAGCGCGGGCAAGCCTGCGTGTCTTCCACCACGACATCGATGTCGAGGTTATGGTTTTCCACCTTGAAGTCGTCCACCGAGGGGCGGATGAGGTGGTATTTGGTGGTGTTCTCGCGCTGGTTGAGGGCGGCCACAAGGTCGCGGGCCGAGCCGATGTGCGAGGTGGCATCGCTACGGTTGGCTGTGAGGCCGATTTCAATGGTATAATCCTCTTCCACAGGGAAATAGAACGAGGCGGGCTTGCCCACTTCGTAGTCGTCGGGTAGCACCATGATGCCGTCGTGTGAGGTGCCGAGTTGCAGCTCGTCCTCGGCGCAGATCATGCCTTCCGAGACCTCGCCACGGATCTTGCCTTTCTTGATGGTGATGTGTTCGTCGCCAATCCAGAGTTCGGTGTTGATGGTGGCCACAAGTACCTTTTGGCCAGCTGCAACGTTGGGTGCGCCGCAAACGATGTGCAGGGGCTCTTCGCCACCGCAGTCGACGGTGGTGATGTGCAGGTGGTCGGAGTTGGGGTGGTCGATGCAGGTGAGCACCTTGCCCACGACGACGCCTTTCAAGGCGCCTTTCACCGACTCAAAACGCTCGAGGTCTTCCACTTCAAGGCCCGTTGAAGTCAACAGCTCACTGACCTTCTCGGCCGGATAATCGCAGTTGACATATTGTTTCAACCAGTTATAAGAAATCTTCATTTTATTTGTATTTGTTTAATTTTCAATTCATTGTCGCAAACTGCGTCTCGCAGTTTGCTTAAATTTCGCTTTTACGAAACGGCAAAAATACGAAATTCTGCCAAAATGTCACGTTTTTATTTGAGCTCCACAAGATTTTTTTCACTTTCCCGATTACTTTTACCGTAGGTTTGGAAAAATGCGTTATCTTTGCGCCCAAATACTTTTATAATAGGAATGGCAGAGAATAACTTTTCAACTGAATACACTAACCTTAGGCTTCTCCATACCTCGCGCTATGGAAACAGCCGCGTTTTTACGGCAACAAACAACGGTAAGAAAGTCATTGTCAAGACGTTGAAGCAGGAGCTGGCCAACGATGCCGCTTGTCGTGCCTCGCTGAAAGAGGAGTATGAGACCACCTCGATGCTCGACAACAAGTATATCCGCAAGGCCTTGGACTTCGTCCAAATCGAAGGCTTGGGCGACTGCATCATCTTCGAATACATCGAGGGCAAGTCGTTGGCCGAACATGTGCGTGTGGGCACCCTCTCCGAGAAACAGGTGAAGAGCGTCCTCATCGAGGTGTGCGATGGCTTGACTTATCTGCACCGCAACGGCGTCGTGCATTGCAACCTCAATCCCGACAATATCTTGGTGACAGCTGCCGACAGCCGCACCAAGCTCATCGACATAGGCATCCCCGAGACGAAACAGGATGCCGACCGCGAACTGCTCATCAAGGAGATGGAGTTTGTCGCCCCCGAAATCATCAAGGGCGAGGACATCGACTCGCGTTCCGACATCTATTCCTTGGGTAAGATCATGGAGTTCATCGGCGAACGCAATATCTCCAAGCAGTTTGGCGCTGCCGCCACCCATTGCACGCAGTTCTCGAGAGAACAACGTTTCGACAGCATCTCCGACGTGCGTTCTGCCATCACCAAGAGCCATTCCATCGTCAGGATCATCATCTTGGCGGTAGTGGCCCTAATCTTGGCAGCGCTTGCCTTCATCTACGTGCCCAAAATCAAGGCCAATGTGGAGAAGGAGCGTGCCGAGCGTATGGCCGTTGACTTTGCCCGTGAGGTGGAGAAGATGCAGGCCCAGCTGCCCGAGCTCTGCAAGAAATATGCGCTGAAATCGATCGACGAGCCTTTGGCCGTGGATTGGAGCGAAGACAGCCTCGCCCAGGCGGAGAACCTCGTACAGTTCCTCACCATGGATGAATATAGACGTCAGGCCCTCGGCGTGCTTCATGACCAAGGACTTGCCATCGTCGACAGTCGTCGTGCCGACTTCGACCGTCTGCTTCTCGAGGAGTTTAAGACCTCGACCGACAGCATCGCCATCCAAATGAGATCGGCCATCGAGGAACCCAACGACACGGTGCTCCTCCAAAACGCCAAGGTCTGGTTCGGCCAGCGGCAGTGATTTTCGTTCTGTCCTTGTAATAATCGGGCGGAAATGGAGTTATAGTTATATTAAACGAAAACGAAGTGCAAAGAAAAACAAACATAATCGTGATGATGGGCTGTGTCCTGGGACTGCTGCTTCTGAGCGGCTGCTCCACCAAGAAGAACACACTCACCCGTCGCATGTACCATAACCTGACCAGCCATTACAACATCTATTGGAACGGCGAGAAGAGTCTTCAGGACGGCGACAAACAACTCCGTAGCACCGTCAAGGACGACTATACCAAGGTGCTGCGTGTCTACAACTACGGCTCTCAACAAGACGGCATGACGATGAACTCCACCATGGATCGTGCCCTCGAGAAGACCTCCATCTGTGTGCAGAAACACTCCATGAAGTTTGGAAGCCGCGAACGCGTGAAATGGATCGACGACGCCTATCTCGTCATGGGTAAGGCGCATTTCTACAAGCACGATTATATCCCGGCCAAACGCACCTTCGACTTCGTGGCCACTGAATACAACTACAACGACATCGCTTATGTGGCCAACATGTGGCTGATCAAGACCTACATCCAGACCGAAGAATACCCCAAGGCCGTTGCCACCATCGAACAGCTGCTGGCCAAGACCTCGGGCGTCAATAAGCTGCCCAAGGAGCTGATGCGTAATGTCGACTTCACCATCGCCGACTATTATATCGCCACCAAGGATTACAACCCTGCGGTGAAATACCTGAAGAACGGCATCCTGCTCAACAGAGACCGTGACCTTCGTACCCGTGCGATGTTCATTCTGGGCCAGATCTACATGCTGCAAGGCGACGCTAACCGTGCCACGGCACAATTCAAGAAAGTCATCAAGCGCAACCCCGAATACGAGATGGTCTTCGAGTCGAAGATGAACATGGCCAAGGTCGGCACGTCAAGCAACGCCAAAGAGCTTTATAAGATGATGAACAAGATGCTGCGCGACCCCAACAACGAGGAATACTGCGACCGCATCTATTACGCCATGGCCGAACTCGCGCTACGTGAAGGCGACGAAGCCAAGGCCATCAACTACCTCCGCAAGTCGGTAGCCGCCTATAAGGACAACCAGATCCAACGCGCCTACTCGTCGCTCAAGGCTGCCACGATGCTCTTCGACCGTAACGAATACGAGCTGGCTCAGGCCTACTACGATACTGCTGTCACCAGCATGGACCGCCAATTTGAAGGCTACGACAGCATCATGAACATCTCCCAGACCTTGAACGAACTGGTGATGTATGCCAGTGTCGTGCGCGACCAGGACAGCCTGCTGCGCGTGGCCGCCATGGACTCGGTGTCACGCAATATCCTCATCGACAAGATCATCGCCCGCGTCATCGAACAGGAACAGATGGAAAAGGAACAACGCGAGTACGAGGAACAGCTCGCCCTCATGGGCTCTACCGTGGGTGGCGACGTGCCGAAGACCTCCGAGCCGACCAATTCGACGGGAGCCTCGTGGTATTTCTACAACCCCAGCTCAGTGTCGAGAGGCATCACGGAGTTCACCAAAAAGTGGGGTATGCGTAAGCTGGAGGACAACTGGCGCATCAGCGACAAACGTAGCCTTAACAATACAGGCGACGAAGGCCTCACCGAAGCCAAAAACGCCAAGGCCAAGCAGGACTCGATCAACGCTACATACACTAATCACGACCGCGGTTATTACCTGCAAGACTTGCCCTTCACCATGGAAGAGAAGGAGATCTGCGACTCACTCATCGCCGACGGCCTTTATCATCTTGGCTTCCTGTATATGGACCGCCTCTCCGACTTGCCGCGTTCCATCGAATCGTATGAACGCCTCGACAGCCGCTATCCCGGCAACAAGAAGGAACTCCCGACTTGGTATGCCCTCTATAAGATGCACAAGGACCTCAACCACGAGGAGCAGTCGCTGTTCTACAAAGGCAAGATCTTCGATAAGTATCCTAACTCGAGCTATGCCGAGTTTATCAACGACCCGACCTATTTCGAGAAGCTGCAGGCACAAGAGAAGGAAGCCTCTGAATTCTATTCCAAGACTTACGATGCTTTCGAGCAAGGTCAGTTCTATCGCGTGAAGATGAACACCGAACGCGCCATGCGCCTCTATGAGTCCGACACGGCATTCATGCCGCGCTTCGCCTTCCTCCATGCCGTGGCCCAAGGTCGTCTCGTCGCTATCGACACCATGGCCTTTGCCCTGTATGACCTGGTGCGTACCTATCCTCAGAGCAGCATCACACCCTATGCCCTTGAGGTGTTGCAGAACATCAACGAAGAATACCATCTCGGCCTTGTGCTGACCGATATCAATAACAAGGAGGGCGGCGACCAGCCCGAGGTGAAGAAGGCCTCGCCCTACGTCTACCAACCCAATTCCGAGCATTTCGTCATGATCGTCTGCGACTCGAAGTCGGTCCGTGTCGACCCGCTCATGGTGCGTATCAGCGACTTCAACAAGAAGGAACACCGTACGCGCACCTTCAACCTGAAGAATGTCGTCCTCGACGACGACCACAGCATCATCACCATCGGCAACTTCGATAGCGAAAGCAAAGCCGCCGATTACATCTCCTCCATGTTCATAGGCGACTATGTCTTTGGTGGTATCGACAAGTCGAAATACACTGCCATCCCCATCTCGAGCAAGAACTATCCCGTCTTCTATCAGGCTAAGGATCTGGAGGAATACAAGACATTCATCAATGAATCCAAACAATAAAAACTATATACTATGGCTATTATGGAATCACAGGTACGCAACCTCATAGGCAATGGCACCACCATCAAGGGTGACATCGAGTCGAACGGCGATATCCGCATCGACGGCCATCTGATTGGCTCACTGAAATCAAACGGCAAGGTCGTGATTGGCCAGACTGGCGTCATGGAAGGCGACTTGACCTGTAAGCAGGCAGAAGTCTCTGGCGTGGTGAAAGGCAACATCAACACCGAAGAGCTCACCGCTCTGAAGGCCACCTCCAAGGTGGAAGTCGACCTGACCACGAAACAGCTGCTCATCGAAGTCGGTGCCCAGTTTACCGGCAAGTGCACGATGGGTCAGCAATCGACGGTGGCGATGCCCAAGCAAAAAATCGGCTGATGATGGATGAAAAGCTTATGAAGCGTTTCGGCTACGAGGCCGTTGAGAAATTTGATGAGGAGAAGCTGGCCAAACTGCAAGAGCATTATGCTGCCATCCTCGAACTGTTAGGCGAAGACCCGCAACGCGAAGGTCTCCTGAAGACCCCTTTCCGCGTGGCGAAGTCCATGCAGTTTCTTACCCATGGCTATTATCTTGACCCCATGGAGATCCTGCTGTCCGCCAAGTTCAAGGAGGACTACCGGCAGATGGTCATCGTCAAGGATATCGAAGTGTATTCCTTGTGCGAGCATCACATGATCCCCTTCATCGGCAAGGCGCATGTGGGCTATATCCCCAACGGTTACATCACTGGCTTGAGCAAGATCGCCCGTGTGGTGGAGGCCTATTCTCGCCGCCTTCAGGTGCAGGAACGCTTGACCACGCAGATCAAGAACGCCATCAACGATGCCTTGCATCCCTTGGGCGTGGCCGTCGTCATCGAAGCCCAGCATATGTGCATGTCGATGCGCGGTGTGCAGAAACAGAGTGCGGTGACCACCACGAGCGATTTCATCGGCGCCTTTGAGCGCGAGTCCACACGCGAGGAGTTCTTTCAACTGATAGGAAGTAATTTACATAAATAATAAACCATGATTAAAGCATACGTTTTCCCCGGGCAAGGGGCCCAATTTGTTGGGATGGGCAAAGACTTGTTTGACAAGTCGTCGAAAGCCAAGGATATGTTCAAGAAAGCCAACAGCATCCTCAAGTTCAAGATCACGGATGTCATGTTTGAGGGCACTGAAGAGGACCTGCGTCAGACCAAAGTGACACAACCCGCCATCTTCCTCCATTCGGTCATCTTGGCCACGATGTTGGAAGATTTCGACCCCACCATGGTGGCAGGCCATTCTCTTGGTGAGTTCTCGGCTTTGGTGGCCAACAAAGTGCTCAGCTTTGAAGACGGCTTGCGTCTGGTGAGCAAACGCGCCATGGCCATGCAGAAAGCCTGTGAGGCCCAACCTGGCACTATGGCCGCCGTCATCGGCATGGAGGATGCCGCCATCGAAAGCATCTGCAACTCGGTGAAAGATGCCGTAGTGGTGCCTGCCAACTATAACTGCCCTGGACAGCTGGTCATCTCCGGTTCGGTGGAAGGTGTCGCCGAAGCGTCCGACAAACTGAAGGAAGCCGGTGCCAAGCGCGTGGTGCCGCTGAGTGTGGGCGGTGCATTCCACAGCCCGCTGATGGAACCGGCCCGCGTGGAACTGGCCGAAGCCATCAAAGAAACGAACTTCAACCAAGGCATCTGCCCGATCTACCAGAATGTTACCGGACAGTCGGTCAACGACCCCGAGATCATCAAGAAGAACCTCATCGCTCAGCTGACCTCTCCCGTGTTGTGGACTCAGACCATGAGCAATATCCTCGCCACGGGCGTACGTTCCGTCGTTGAGGTGGGTCCTGGCACGGTGTTGCAAGGCCTGTTCCGCAAGATGGATAGAAACTTGGAATTGTCGAGCGCCGCGGTCTGAATGACAGATTGATATATGGATAACTACAAAACAAGACCCATTTGGACCGCCTTGTTGTTAATGACGGGCATCCTTATGGGTTTATTAATTAATAAAGGTGTTAAGCGAAATGCGCCCGTCGTTGATGGTGGCAGCAAGTTCGACGAGGTGATGTGGTATGTGGGCAACGACTATGTGGAGAAGCCCGACGCACAAAAGCTACAAGACGAAGCCATCGCGGCGATGATGGAAGAACTCGACCCCCACAGTGCCTATATCTCATTGGAAGAGTTCAACGAGGTGAACGACCCGCTCTTGGGTAGCTTCGACGGCATCGGCGTGCAGTTCCGTCTCGAGAGGGATACCATTGCCATCGTCAATGTTATCAAAGGCGGTCCGTCAGAGAAGGTGGGCATCCTTGCTGGCGACCGTATCCTCTATGTCGACGACAGTCTTGTGGCCAATAAGAAACTGAAAAACGAGGATGTGATGCGTAAGCTGAAAGGGCCTAAGGGCACCGAGGTCCGCGTCAAGGTGCAGCGCCGTGGCGTGGAGGGCTTGCTCGACTACACCATCATCCGTGACGCCATCCCGACCTACAGCGTCGACATCGCCTATATGTTGGATGAACAGACAGGCTATCTCAAGCTGAGCAAGTTCTCGGCGACTACTGTGAGTGAGTTCAAGAAAGCCGTGGCCAAGTTGAATGCACAAGGCATGAAACAAATGGTCTTCGACCTGCGTGGCAATACGGGAGGCTATCTCAATGCGGCCGTGGAGATCGCCGACGAGTTCCTGCCCAAGGGAAGCCTCATCGTCTACACCGAAGGACGTAATCGTCCGCGCAACTACATGAAGGCCCGCAGGCATGGACAGTTGGAGGATATTCCCGTCGTGGTGCTCATCGATGGTGAGTCGGCCAGTGCCAGCGAGATTGTGGCAGGTGCCTTGCAGGACAATGACCGTGGCACCATCATAGGCCGCCGTTCGTTCGGCAAGGGCTTGGTGCAAGAGCAGATTGTGCTCAGCGACCAGTCGGCCTTACGTCTCACCGTGGCGCGTTATTACACACCGACGGGACGTTGCATTCAGAAACCTTATACTGGAAATAAAGAAGAGTATCTGCTGGAGTCATACGACCGTTATGAAAACGGTGAACTTTTCCATCCTGACAGCATACATTTTGCCGACTCGTTGAAGTTTACCACGCCGAAAGGCAAGACCGTTTACGGTGGGGGAGGCATCATGCCCGACATCTATGTGCCGCTCGTCGACGACAGCACGGAATACTACTTCAACCGTATTGTCAATTTGGGTTTGCTCTATCAGTATGCCTTCGATTACACCGACCGTCATCGCCAACAGCTGAAGCAATACCAGACCGTGTCCGCCTTCGACCAGCGGTTTGTTGTGACCGATGCCATGTTTGATGAGATGGTGCGCCTTGCTGATGAGCGGGGCATTATGGGCACAGAGGTGCAGCGTCAGGTGGCGCGCCGCGAGGCCAACACTTTGCTCAAAGCCTACATCGCCCGCAATCTCTTCGACGACGAAGGCTTCTATCCCATCTACGCCCCGATGGATGAGATACTACAACGAGCTATAGAAGAACTTAAAAGCGAATAATGAGATTCCCTTCGGGAATGGAGTATATATCTTTAGCTACCACGCGGCGGTTTAAAAAGTTTGCAGGCCGTAAACGTTACATCCCGCCGCAGGCAACTCAATAATGGCATTCCATTCCCGAAGGGAATCTCTGACAGTGTTGAAAAACAAAAAACCCCACTGATTAGTGGGGTTTCGTTTGTGGAGCATAACGGAGTCGAACCGATGACCTCTTGCATGCCATGCAAGCGCTCTAGCCAACTGAGCTAATGCCCCTCGTTTAGCTACGCTGAATCTTTCGATTTGCGGCTGCAAAAATACAACATTTTTCAATTCGCCAAACATTTTTGGAAAAATTTTTCCATTTTTTTTCTTCAAGTTGCCCTTGAAGCCCAATAAAACCGTAAATTTGCATCCATGAAAACCATTCGAGACATATATAAAATAGGTGTAGGCCCCTCCAGCAGCCACACCATGGGTCCGCAGAAGGCCGCAGCGCAATTCAATGAACGTTATCCCGATGCCGCCTCTTTCGAGGTGACGCTCTATGGCAGCCTTGCCGCTACGGGCAAAGGCCATATGACCGATTGGGCCATTCTCAATACGCTTCAAGCGCCGACTGAGATTGTATGGCGCCCCGACGTCGTCTTGCCTTTCCATCCTAACGGGATGCACTTCAAGGCCTTCGATGCTGCCAAGGAGATTATGGGGGAGTGGACCGTCTTCAGCATCGGCGGAGGCAATCTGGCCGAAGAAGGCAAACAGAGCGAACAGCCCGACCTCTATCCGCTGACCAAGATGACCGACATCCTCGACTGGTGCGAGAAGCGGGGGAGGACCTATTGGGAATATGTTTTCGAACACGAAAACCAAAAGGAAATCGAGGACTATATGATGGAGGTATGGCAGGTGATGAAAGCCGCTGTTGAGCGTGGCCTGCAGGCCGAGGGCGTCTTGCCCGGACCGCTCAACCTGAGCCGTAAGGCTGCCACTTACCACATCAAGGCTTCGGGCTACACGCATACCTTGCGTAGCCGTGGCCTGGTCTATTCCTATGCCTTGGCCGTATCTGAGGAGAACGCATCGGGCGGACGCATCGTCACTGCCCCCACTTGTGGTTCCTGCGGCGTGATGCCAGCGGTGCTTTATCATCTCTCTAAGAGTTATGAGTTCACCGACCTGCGCATCGTTCGTGCCTTGGTGACGGCGGGACTGGTGGGCAACATCGTGCGCACCAATGCCTCCATCTCGGGTGCCGAGGTGGGCTGTCAAGGTGAGGTGGGCGTGGCCTGTGCCATGGCTGCCGCCGCCGCCAACCAGCTGTTTGGAGGTAGCCCAGCGCAAATCGAATATGCCGCTGAGATGGCTTTGGAACACCACTTGGGCATGACCTGCGATCCCGTGTGTGGCCTGGTGCAGATCCCATGCATCGAGCGTAACGCTTATGCCGCCGCCCGTGCCTTGGACTCCAACATCTATTCTTCCTTCTCCGACGGTCGTCACCGCGTTTCGTTCGACAAGGTGGTGGAAACCATGAAAGAAACCGGGAAAGACCTTCCTTCGCTGTATAAGGAGACTTCGCAAGGCGGCCTTGCGCGAGATTATACTCAAATGAAGTGAGAACGAGATTCCCCTTCGGGGAATGGAGCGTTAGTTTGTGTGGCAAGGCGGCGGTATAAACTGATATAAGCTATTACGATGGTTTTGCCGCCGCTAGAAAACTAACCCCAAATGCCATTCCCTGAAGGGGAATCTATAAAAAGTATTATTTTTATCATATTGATAAACAATATAATACGATATATTTTGAAAAATAATACAATTTTTTGTGGTTATCCACTAAGGGTAAAACCGAAGTTGTTAGTCTTGTAGATGTCTAGACAACAAAACAACGCGTTTACTATGCATTCGAATGTTCGGTTTTTGCTTAGGAAAAATGCTGCCGCTATGCCCTTTGGCATGGGGGCTCTTCGAGTTTATATGAAAGAAAACCTATTAATTCACTCATTTATTAACCAAATCCATTCATTATGAAAAAGAAAGTATTTTCTTTGATGATGATGCTTTTGCTCGCCTTCATGGGTGTGGCAAAAGCTGAGGTGGTTACCATTGGCGAAGGAACGAGCACGACTTACGTGACCCCGTTCAACAGCCTTTGGGGCTACTCCTTCGTTGAGCAGATTTTCACTGCCGACGAAATTGGAACTGCTGGCACGATCAATGCCATCAGCTTCAACATGCGTGAAAGCGACGCCGCGCAAACCAACTCGGTCGACGTTTTCATGAAAGCCGTGACGAGAAGCAGTTTCTCGGACGCGACGGATTATGAGGCCGTTACGGCCAATGACATGGTGTTTAGCGGCACCGTGACGTTCAGCCCCGGCTGGACGACCATCACACTTGACACTCCGTTTGAGTATGATGGTACAAGTAACCTGTTGATCGGTATGCACGAGTACACCTCGGGCTACAGCACGCGTTACTTCTACTACACCTCTGCCGCTGACAAGGTCCTGTCCTACCACAGCGACGGCGCCGACCCGAATCCTTATGATTTGGGATCGTACACTGGTAACAAGTACGTTTCGCCCAACCGTGCTAACATCCAGATCGACATCACCGCTGGTGGTGGTGGCGGTGGCCTCGTTGAGGACCAGCTCCATGTGAAGTACATGGACGGTGAAGAGGAAGTCATCGACTCCCTGAACCTCGGCGTCCGCCCGATCAACGCTTGGATGGAGCCCTTCGAGTTCACGATGTACACCGAGGGTCGCCAGTACACGGTGACCGTCCTCGACTTCACGCCCAGCGATGGTATGTTCAGCGTTGAAGGCCAAGAACTGCCTTTCCAGGTGGTTGACGAGGAAGGCGTGCAGCTGACCATGGGCACCAACGCCACTGAGGCTGGTATTGTCGAGCGTCAATTCGTTGCCATCACCGAAGGCAACCGTTCGGCCCACATCTGGCCCGTCGTGGTTGAGCTCTACGAGCCTCTGACTCCCGATGTATGGGAGCTGGCTTGCGAAGAGGCCACTGAATTCCCCTTCGTGGAAGTGCCTCAGACGGCTCACAACATGCAGCTTCACAACGACTACACCCTGCCTTTCCCCGAGATTCCGGAAGGCTACGATGCCGTCTACAAACTCGTGTTTGAAAACGACGTCATGCTGAACGCCAGCGTCACTGCTGGTGAAAACGGCAAGGTGGCTCTCTATCGTGAGGGCTTTGAAGGCGAAGGCGGCCCCATGGCCGATAACTACTACACTGGCCCCAGCGCCAATGGCGGCGGTGCCACCGGTGGCAGCTTCGAAGCCATGATTGGCGACGAGGCTTCGACCACTACTTCGACCTACTTCCCCTTCCACACCCTGTGGAACTACTCCATCGGTGAGAACCTCTTCCTCGCTTCCGAGCTGACCGAGGCTGGTGTGACCACCGCCCCGATGACGAGCTTGAGCTGGTATGTGAGTTCGACCACCTGCACCACGCCCCAAAATGGCATCAGCATTTGGATGGCCAACGTGAGCGACAGCGAACTGACCGCCACCTCGCACACCACCGCTGGTATGACCCTCGTCTATACTGGCGCCAACGTGTTGCCCGTGGCTGGCCAATGGAATGAGTTCGTGTTCAATGCCGGCAACTTCGCTTGGGACGGCCACAGCAACGTGCTGGTCGTTTGCCAAAGACTTAACGGCGATTGGCAAGGCAGCGTGAGCTGGCAGACCCACAACCCGGGCTTCACTGCCATGACTTACGACTATGATGACTACGAGGTCTATGACATGACGAGCCAGACCTACTCGATGTATACCTCGGCCACCAACCGTGCCAACATCATCTTTAAGGGCAATAGTCGTGCTTCCCTCAATAACTTCACCTACAATTTCGAAGCTGGCGTTGCTGGCTGGACCGATATCGACAACGATGGCGATGGTCACACTTGGTTCCACAGCAGCAATAGCATGAATGAATCTGGTTATGACTACACTGGCTTGGGTAACAATGCCTCTGATGGATTTATGGTTTCAGCTTCCTATTCTGACTTGACATATGAAGCTATTGATGCCGACAACTACCTGGTTTCTCCCCAAAAGTACACCTTGGGCGACAACGCCTCTGTCAACTTCTTCTTTGACTATGGTTCGGATAGCTATCCCGATTATTTCGAGGTCTGCGTAGCTACTGCGAACAATCCTGGTGCCAACGACTTCACTTCGATTTGGAGTGTCGATATGAGAGGTAATGCTGAAAAGACTGCTATCCGCCACTCGAACAACCGTTATGAGAACTGGCGTGAAGTCACTGTCGACCTGAGCGCATACGCTGGTCAGGATGTGTGGGTTGCTTTCCATCACCAGGACATTGACTATTACGAAGTGTGGATCGACGATGTTACCATCAACACTGGCAGCACCGAACCTACTCCTGGTCCGGAGCCGACTCCTGCTGGCGAAATGGCCTATGGTCCTGAGATCGTCAACGCCGCTGTTCAGGCTGGTACCTACTACCTGGTTGCCTCTTCGACCGATGCTGACCTCGAGGTCACCATCAACGCCGAAGACATGCCTTGCCCGGATGTCGAGGCCGAAGGCTTTGCCTTCAACCCGACTCCTGCCGACGACGCCGACGAGGTTGAACCTGGCAGCGTGACCCTGCGTTGGAACATCCCCGCCTATGCCACTGGTTGGAGACTGGTGTTCGGTAGCACCTACTACCCGGATCCCAACCACCCGCAGACGATCATGTATCCTGCAGATGGCAGCTTCACCACTGAACTGGCTAACAGCTACACGGTTACTAACCTTTGGAACAATACCAACTACTTCTGGCACGTCGAGTTCAACAACGACGGTTGCCCGGAGGGCGTGAGCAGCCCGATCTGGGGCTTCACCACTCACCTCAACATCCCGACCAACCTCACCGCTGTTGACTACACTGTGTTCGACGACGAACAGATCGTCCTCAACTGGAACGCTGTTGTCGACCGCACCTACCGTTTCTACAACGTGTATCGTGACGGTGAACTGATTGGTAACACTCAGGTGAACAACATCAGCAACTCCACCTACACCGATGGTCCTCTGGAGTACAACATGGAAGGTTACACCTATTATGTCACCGCCGTGTACGACGAAGGCGAGAGCGCCCCGAGTGATCCTGTCACCGTGAAGGTCTCTGGCTACGGCAATGTGGACGGTCACGTCTACGAACAGGACGGCACCACCGGCATCGCTGGTGCTACCGTGACCATGATTGGCCAAGACGAGTTCGGTGTGAGCCACACCTACAACTTCACGACCAACGCTCAAGGTTACTACACTGGCCACATCTATGCTGGTCCCGCCTACGACGGCCAAGCCGCCAAGGACGGTTACCAGACCGCTTATGAGCCTGTCCAGGGTGAACCCATCGTGATCGTCTACGACGAGACCACGAGCCCGATCGACTACATCCTCGATGAGAACTTCGATCCCGTTTGCGGTGTCATCGCTGAGTACTATCCCGACAGCCTGGATCCCAACAGCCCGTATGTGAAGGTTTACTGGGGCTGCGGCCTGCCTGGCAGCGAAATCATCGAGCCCTTCGAGACTGGTGACTTCAGCCTGTTCGATTGGCAGATCGATCCCACCTATCCTTGGGTCATTGATAACCAGCATGCCTACGAAGGCACCTACTGCATGAAGAGCGGTAACCAGCAAGTGCTTGAATCCACTTCAACGATGCAGGTTACGGTGAACATCCCTGCTGATGGTATCATGAGCTTCTTCGGTAAGATCAGCTGCGAGAACAGCTGGGACTACGGTTACTTCTACATCGACGGCGTCCAGAGAGGCAGCTACACCGGTGAAAGCAACTGGAGTGAGAAGACCTTCGACATCACCGCTGGTGACCACACCTTCAAGTGGGAATACACTGAAGACTTCATCATCTCTCAAGGTGACGACTGCTTCTATGTCGACTACATCACCTTCTACAAGCAACCCGAACCCGCTATCCCGGGCATGACCTATGACTTCGATAACAGCTCGATGCAGGGCTGGACTTCGGTCGACGCCGACGGCGACGGTCGCGGCTGGATGCTTGGTAGCGAACTGATGAGCGGTGTCGCTGGCCACAATGGCTCGCCCGACTTCGTGTTCTCACAGAGCTACGACAACAGCACGGGTGTCCTCTATCCCGACAACTACCTCGTTTCGCCTCAGGTGCAACTCGGTGGTATCGTCAGATTCTACGCCTGCGCTCAGGATGCCAGCTATGCTGCTGAGCACTTCGGCCTGGCCGTTTCGACGACCAACACCAACCCGAGCTCCTTCACCATGGTCCAAGAGTGGACGATGAGTGCCAAGAGCGTTGCCGCTCCTGCTGGCAGCAGACCTATCAAGGGTCAACGCAGCGGCCGTGAGCAAGGCAACTGGTACGAATATACCGTTGATCTGAGCGCTTACAGTGGCAATGGTTATGTGGCTATCCGTCACTTCAATTGCAGCGACATGTTCTACCTCGACGTCGACGACATCACCATCGGCGAACCTGGTAAGGGCATGCCTGAGACCCGTAGCCTCGACCACTACAGAGTGTATCGTACGAACTGCTACAACGATGGTCCTTACACGCTTGAAAACACTGTGTTGCTGGCTTCCGTCTGGGTGCCCGACACTGTTTACATCGACGTTGAATGGGCCGACCTCGAGCCTGGCGTCTACAAGTGGGGCGTTGGTTCCGTGTATAGCGGCAACCGCGGCGAAGAGATCGAAGGCGAAATCAACTGGAGCGAACCTGTCACTGTCAACAATAACCGTGACATGACTGTTGACTTTGAAAGCGGCATGCCTGCTGGCTGGACCGTCATCGATGCCAACAACGATGGTTGGACCTGGACTTTGACCTCTGACATCCCGACCACTTGGACCTACTATTCAAGCTTGTCTCTTGATTGGTATCACGGTGGTTCGAACGCTATCTGCAGCGGCAGCTACATCAATGGTGTGGGTGCCCTGAATCCTGATGAATATCTCGTTTCACCTCAGGTGAACCTCGGTGCTGGTTCTTCAATCAGCTTCTGGGTGGCTGCCACCGACGCGAGCTATGCTGCCGACCACTTCGGTGTGTTCGTCTCCGACAACGGCACCAGCAACTGGACTTCGGTTCAGGAATGGACATTGACTGGCGCGAAGAGCGGTCTGATGGGTGGCGCTGCCTCACGTGACGGCGAAGGCCTCAGACTCGGCACTTGGTTCAACTACACGGTTGACCTGAGCGCATATAACGGTCAGAAGTATGTTGCCTTCCGTCACTTCAACTGCTACGACCAGTACATCATGTGCTTGGACGACATCAACATCGTTGAAAGTGCTGGTGGTCCTACGCCTCCGACTCCTCCTACTCCGGGTAGCAACGACCTGCAACTGCCTCGCGAGAGCGAGATCGTTTGGTCGAACTGCCTCGACAAGGATATGTGGCTCAATGGCGTGACTGTCAACGTGCTGCTCAACAGCGCTGACAGCCCGGAGGGCACCACGGTCGACTTCACCAACCTGAACGAGGTTGAACAGCAGAACTATCCTGTCAGCCAGCTCGTCCTCGACGAAAGCGGCTTCTATGCCTTCGAAAGCTTCCGCCGTGGCGAATATGCTGTCAAGGTGCGTCACGAAGGCTATGAGCCTATTGACGACACGGTCAGCATCTGGGAAAACACTGACCTCCGTTATGTGATGACCGAGATCTTCTACGGTATCGAGAACCTCTACGTCTCTCGCACTGGCTGGGCTATGTGGGATGACAGCCACAACACTCCTGGTGGTGGCGGCGGTGGCGGCGGCCAAAGCGGCGTCACTTCGTTCAGCGACGACTTCGAGGGTGGCCTCGGCAACTGGAATATTGTTGACGCCGACGGTGATGGCCATAACTGGTATCACAGCTCACAGAGCATGACTTATGCTTGCTATGACTACACTGGTTGGGGTCACAACCAATCCAACGGCTTCGCTGTCTCTTCGTCTTACACCGACTGCACCTATGATTCTTATGACCCGAACAACTTCATGATCACCAATCAGAAGTATTCGATCACTTCGAACTCCGTGCTGAACTTCTGGGCCGACTACGGCAACGACAGCTATCCCGATCACTTCGGCGTGGCTGTGGCTACGGTCGACAACCCGACGCCTGCCGACTTCACCATCGTTTGGGAAGGCAATGCCAAGAGCGGCAATGCAGGCAAGTCTCAAATCCGTCACGACGGCGAACGTTACATGAACTGGCGTTCACACAGCGTCGACCTGAGCGCTTACGCTGGCCAGGATGTCTACATCGCCTTCCGTCACTTCAACAGCTACGACCAGTACGAAATCTACATCGACGACGTTGAGCTGACTGGTGGCGCCAAGAGCGGTGATCGTCACCTTGAATATTATAAGGTGATGTGCACCAGCATCGACGGTGTGCCGATCTTCAACCACAACACCACACATCCGTTCTGCCAACTGTCGACCAACGAGCCTTACAACGCTCCGCTGGTTGAAGGTGAACACTACCTCTGCAAGGTCGCTTGCATGTACTCCACTGGCCTCGGCGCTTGGAGCGAGCCCGTCGAATGGGTCTACGAACCTTGCGATCACTGGGGACCTGTTGACGAAGTCACTGTGAACACTACCGGCCAAGGCAACCACGTCCAGTGGGTGTTCGAACACGGCTTCAACCCCTACGGTGGTGATACTCCTGGTCCTGGCCCGCAACCCGGCGCTGGTGACTGGTACTACTATGACAATGGTGTCAACGTTGACGCTGTTGGTTTGACCGCTGGTGGTTCCTTCTACTGGGGCGTCATGTTCCCCGCTGGCAGCTACGAAGGCAACATGGTGACCAAGGTCAGCATGTATGACTACTCTGCCCACACGGGTAACATCCTGGTCTACCAAGGCGGTTCCACCGCTCCTGGTACCTTGGTTGGACAGCAAGCCTACACTTGCACTGGCAGTGAAGACTTCGTTGAATGGGAGTTCGCCGCTCCTGTTGCTATCGATCCTACCCAGAACCTCTGGATTGTGATGAATAACAACAATGGTCAATATGTGGCTTCTGCATGCGACAACACCGGTGATGCCAACGGCCGTTGGGTCAGTATTGACGGCACCGCTTGGGAAGACATCGCTGCTGCTGGTCTGCCTTACACCTGGATGATCCGCGCCTACGTCGCCGCTGGTGCCAAGGGCGAGCCTAAGGCTATCAGCTACAACGGCAACTCCAGCCACAGCGGTACCTTCGCCATCTCTGGCAATGGTCCTCGCATCAGAAGAGGTGAGGCTGTCAGCTATGTGATGATCAGCGAGAGCGCTCTCATGTTCAACATCACTGAAATCGCCAACTTCGATGGCCGCGTCTACTTCCTGCACAAGCTCTACAACGACAGCCGCTTCAACGTCATCAACGCTGAAGAAAACGGTTCCTTCATCGTGAGCGCCAATGGTACTGCCAACCTCGAGGCCAGCTTCGCTGACTTTGCCGAGCAGACCACCAACGACTTCGCTCGCATGAACAAGTATCAAGCTGCCGACTATGCCAACGAGTATAAGGGCACGCTGCCGATGAGCTTCGTCAACTCGCTGATGATGGATATGTACATCCAGTCACGTGAGAACAACCTGTGCTCTGGCGCTCTGCCGTTCTGCACCGACAACGGTATGTACGAGTTCCCGGCTGGCGTCAACGCTGGTAGCGGTGAGACTGGTCCTGACTATGACTGCCTGTACACCACGCCTAACCCGGCTTGGTACTACATGCGCATAGGCGATCCTGGTGCGATCGACATCTACATGTACAGCACGCCTGCTGTCGACATCGACTTCTGCTGCTGGGGTCCGTTTGACGATCCTGAGACGCCTTGCCCGAACGGCCTGACGTCAGACAAGGTCGTCAGCTGCAGCTACTCCGCACAGCCCACTGAGCACTGCATGATTCCTGCCACTGCGCAGACTGGCGAGTACTACATCCTCGTCATCACCAACTACTCGAACCAGACTTGCAACATCAACTTCAGCGCTGTTGGCGGCGCTGGCAGCACCGACTGCGGTATCCTGCCTCCTGTCGACATCATCGGCTTCTTGATCACTGAAGATGGCGAGTATGTGGCCTTCGCTGGTCCTACCGACCGCGAATACACCGTTGAAGGTGAGTTTGGCGAGCACGAGTACTGCGTCCGCCCGATCTATCCTGGCGAAATGACCCTGCCCGACCACAACTACGGTTGGTCGATGGGTTGCCCGGTCTGCGACGGCGGTCAAGGCGGCTGCGCTCCTGGCGAACCTATCCACGCTGAAGCTATGAACGCTACCGACCAGATCAAGGTCTGGTGGGGCGAAGAGAATCCTGGCCCAGGTCCTGGTGGCTGCGAAGGCGACGAATTCACCGTCAACTTCGATGCTGGCATGCCTGCTGGCTGGACGACCATCGACGGTGGCAACCCGAGCGGCTACGGCTGGCAGCTTGCTAGCACGAAGCTTGGCACTGGTTACGGCCACAACGGTTCTACCGACTGCGTCCTCAGCCAGAGCTACGACAACAACTACGGTGTTGTCTATCCCGACAACTACCTCGTGTCGCCTGCTGTGACGCTCTGCGAAGGCTCGACCTTCAGCTTCTGGGCTTGCGCTCAGGATGCCAACTATGCTGCCGAACACTTCGGTGTTGCCGTTTCTGACGACGGTGTCAACTTCGGTATGGTCCAAGAGTGGACGATGACCTCTAAGGGCACTGCCTACAATGGTCCTCGCGGCATGCGCGACCAGGGCAACTGGTATCAGTACACGGTCAACCTGGGTGAATACGCCGGTGAAGGCCGTTACATCGCCATCCGTCACTTCAACTGCAGCGACATGTTCTATCTTGATGTCGACGACATCGAACTGAGCAACGGTGCTAAGAACCGCGCTGGTATCGAGAAGTACAATGTGTACCGCTCCGACGCCGCCAACGGTGAATACACCATGATCGGTGAAGTCGCCGCTGTTGCTGGCCAGACCTACTACGAGTACATCGACACGCCTGCTACTGCCGGTACGTACTACTATCAGGTCCGCGCCGACTACGGTGACTGCGAGTCTGAACCCGCCCCGGCCTTCGACGACCCGACTCACAACTATGTGAGCGCCAGCGTCGATGCCGTCATCGAGAACAGCGACAATGTTGTCCTCTATCCTAACCCGACGAAGGACAACGTGACGATCGAGGCTGCCGGTATGAGCCGCATCACTGTGGTGAGCATGCTCGGCCAGGTGGTCTACGATACCGAAGTCAGCGAAGACACCTACGTCATGAACATGTCACAGTTCACTGCCGGCATGTACATGGTCCGCGTCTACACTGAAAACGGTATGACCGTCAAGCGCGTCACTGTCATGCGTTAATTGACTTAGGTCAAAAAAAAGGAAGGGCAACCCTTGTGGGTTGCCTTTCTTTTTTTATATATTTGCAGAATCAAAACCTAACTATTATGCAAGTCTATCAAATCTGGCTTATCGTCGCGATCTTGTTGATCATCTTCGAAATCTGTTCCGCCACCTTCGGCGCCATCTGCTTCGCCATCGGCGCAGGCTTCTCAGCCCTTGCTGCTGGCCTTGGCGCCAGCCTTACCTGGCAGATTGTCATCTTTGCCGTCATCTCGCTGCTGACCTTCGTTTTCTTGCGTCCTTTTATGATGAAATTCCTGGATAGGAAGTCGAAGGACGTGAAGACCAATGCCGATGCCCTTGTGGGACGTAAGGCCGTCGTGTCGGAACGTATCGATGCGACGCAGCATACGGGCCGTGTCGCCGTTGACGGCGACGACTGGAAGGCCGTCTCGGAAGACGGCTCCGTCATCGAGAAAGGCACCGAGGTCGAGATCGTGAAACTGGATAGCATCATATTAACAGTAAAACAATAATACTATGACTCCTATGCAAATCGTACTAATCGTATTAGTGGCCCTCGTGGTAATCTATATACTGCGTGGCATCAAGATCGTTTCCCAGTCGGAAACCATGATTGTCGAGCGTCTCGGCAAATACAACCGCACGCTGAATGCCGGTATCAACGTCATCCTGCCCATCATCGAGCAGGCCAAGGAAACTATTGTCCGCCGTCAAAATGGCGCGCTTGCCCGCACGTCGCGCATCGATATGCGTGAGCAGGTGTATGATTTTGACAAGCAGAGCGTGATCACTAAGGATAACGTGATGACCGAAATCAATGCCTTGCTTTATTTCCAGATTGTGGACCCGATGAAGGCCGTCTACGAGATCCAGAACCTGCCTGTGGCCATCGAGAAGCTGACACAGACCACGCTGCGTAACGTGGTTGGTGAGATGGAACTCGACGAGACCCTGACCTCGCGCGACACCATCAACTCGAAGCTGCGCAACGTGCTTGACGACGCCACCAACAAATGGGGCGTGAAGGTGAACCGCGTGGAGTTGCAGGACATCACCCCGCCTGAGAGCATACGCCGTACCATGGAACTGCAGATGCAGGCTGAACGTAACCGTCGTGCCGAGATCCTGAAGGCCGAAGGTGAGAAGCAGGCCCAGATCCTGAATTCGGAAGGTGAGAAGCAGGCCGAGATCAACGCCGCTGAGGCCGACAAGCAGGCCAACATCCTGAAGGCCGAAGGTGAAGCCCGTGCCAAGGTGCTGCAAGCCGAAGCCGAAGCCGCTGCCATCCGCAACATCGCCGAAGCCGTCTCCGACCGTGGCGCCGACCCCGTCAACTACCTGCTGGCTGTGAAGTATATCGAGACCCTGAAAGAGGTGGCGAGCGGACAAGAGAACAAAACCGTTTATTTGCCTTACGAAGCCACCAATGTGCTGGGCTCGCTGGGCGGCATAAAGGATTTGTTCGCGAAATAATAGCCGCATGGTCGCCTATAAGAAGAACTTGCATATCGGTCGCATGATCCAGGCCGAGATGGAACGGCAGGGGAGGAGTGCCTCTTGGCTGGCGCGTGCCATCTTTTGCGAACGGTCGAACGTCTACAAACTGTTCAATCGCGAGAGCATTCCAGTCGACCAGCTGATCCGTATCTCCGAGATCTTGGACCACGACTTTCTGCAAGACTGCTACGAGGACTGAGGATGAGAAAAGCCGTTTTCTTCTTGCTGTTGCTATTGTTGGCATCGGCATGCAAAAAAAGCATTGAGTATGAAACACTTGCCAGCCGTTGGCCCGTGTTCGCCGAGGTGTATGCCCTCAAGGACAGCACTCCCGACAGCGCTTTAACGCTCATGCAACGCATCGCCGACACTATGGACGTTGACGCACTCAGGAAGCAATCGGCATTCCTCCTGTCCGAGTATCAAGTTCTTCGTACCGAGGTCTTATATAAAAACTATGCGTTGAGGAGAGGGGACACCATCGCTTTTGAAGCATTCCGTTTCTACGACTCCGTGATGCCTAAGACCTCTGTTTACGGGATTCCAAATGACTTACGATTCCAGAAGGCGCGCTCCTATTATTATAAGGCCGTCGTCGAGGAAATCCTGACCAAGCAGCATGTACAAGCCTTCTCCGACTATCTGAATGCCTTATGGGTGATGGACGGCTTGATGGGTAACCGCAGAGCCATTCCTTCTACCTCTAAGACTAATAGCGATTATGTGCATTTTTCTGGGCTGATTTACGACCGTCTGGCTTGGTTCCTATATACCTATGATGCTTGGGACACCTCATTGGAGTGCTTGGAGAAATCCAGCGAATGTTATGAGATGGAAGGCTTTGACTTGGGTGTAGCCTCTAATTTTGAGCTGATGGGTGATGTCATGCTGGCGCAAGGCGATCGTTAGGGATCAATGGGGTATTACAAGAGTTCGGACAGCATCCATGCGTTGTTGCATACGGATGATATCTATCAGCATTTCAGTAGCTTGATCCATCAAGCTATAGATTTGTATAATACTGGAGAGAAGGGAATGACCTTGGAACTGTTGCAACATGCCTTGATGATGTCGGATAAGGCTTCGTTGAAACGGCAGGTGCATTTTTCGCTTGGTTATTTCTATTACGAAAGCCATCAATATGACTCTGCCTTGTTCCATTATGAGCAATGCTATCCCTTGCTTCCGCGTCAAAACGTCAAGTCGTATTGCAGGATCATCAAGGCAGCCAATATGTTGGGAGATTCGCTCAAGGCAGCGCACTATGGTGAGCTTCTGTCTGATTTCTATATGGGCCAAGTTGCCAGAAGCGGTGACAAGAATAGGATGATTGTTTTGTACGATGCGTTCAAGTCGAACGAAAAGGATGTGAGGCAGAAAGACATTTGGCTGTTTGTCATTGGGACCGTAGCCATGGTGCTCTTAATCCTAGGCGTTGTCATCTTGATATTAGAACGTCGTCGGCGTCATCATAAGCGTGAGATCCAAGAGCGCGAACGCGTTGAGGCGCAGCTGTTGAACGAAATCGAGACCACCAAGAACGATACCCAACAGAAGGAGGAGAAAATCAAGGCACTGCAATCGAAACTCGACAGGGCCATCTCGAATCCCGATTTCCAAAACCTGCCTTTCGATAAGAAATTGCAGTCTTTGTCAGAGTTGCCCATCAGCAAGCGTGTGCTGAAAGTGAAGGATGTCAACGTGAAGGCCTTCGCTTCCTATCCAGAGTTAGTGCTTTCCGATAACCACCTGACCATGCTCGTGAATGCAGTTGACGCGGTCTTCCCCAAGTTCTCGGTTCGTATCATTGAGCGTTATCCACGCCTCAAGCGTTCCGATGTGATCTATTGTTGTATGTATATCTTGGGCGTTTCAGAGGCTGAAGCTGCAGCCCTAACGGGTAAAACATATCAAGCCGTGTGGACGCGTTCGGTCAAATTGCACGAAATCTTCGACAACAAATCGAATTTGCAATTTGTGCTTCATGATATGCTAAAAAACTGGTAATCAGGTCTTTGTTAAATTATCCTTTGAGTCAATCAAAACTTTTTACGATATTTTGATTGCTTTTGATAAAATGCATAATAATTTGATTATCAAATAAATAGTTAATATTTATTTTGAAAAATTTTGATTTTCTTTTTTGCCGCTTTTTTTAGGTGCTTTTGCCATGCTTCTATTTTTGCGCCATGTTTTAAAACGAATCGACCATGAAGTTTCAGATGAAAGATTTTCACATCGGCAAGATGATCCAAGAAGAACTGGGCCGTCAGGGCCGCACTGTGGTTTGGCTGGCTAAAGAGATCTATTGCGAGAAATCGAATGTCTACAAATTGTTCAAGCGCAAAAGCATCGATTTTGAGCAGTTGTTGAAGATTTCAGAAGTATTGAATCATAATTTCTTGAGCGATTGTTACGAGGAGCGCTAAATCGTTCCTTGGATTTGGTTAATAAATTTTTTTTTGACCGTGGGCTATGCTCACGGTCTTTTTTCTCCTCAAAAATCACCTATTTAATTTTATTGGAAAATTTGTCCAAAAACAGTGTCCTACAAGTCCAAAATATCACTAAGGGTCAACGCCCTATTTGATAGTCATTACGATGTCTATAGATTCTCTTAATAATATGCATATTATTACATACAAAAGCTTGGACTATGTCCACTCCGTTTTTGAATTAGAGCATGCCCCGGTCTTCGACACCGAGGTCAGTGGTGACACCTATGTCATGAACATGTCGCAGTTCACTGCCGGCATGTACATGGTCCGCGTCTACACTGAAAGCGGTGTGACCGTCAAGCGCGTCACTGTCATGCAATAATTGACACCGCGGGATTGACTCCCGCAAAAAATTGGGCGGTTCCCTTCGGGGAGCCGCCCTTTTTTATTATCTTTGCGGTCGAATACCGATGCTGCGTTATGGAAATCCTGGATTTGTACGACAAAGACCTGAAGCCCACAGGCCAGACCATAGAGCGGGGAAAACGCGTGCCTCCCGGCCTGATGATCCCCATCGTGGCGGTGTTTGTCTACAACGACCAAGGGCAGTATCTGATTCAAAAAGTGGCCCCGAAGAAAGGCAATTACTATTCGACCACCGCAGGACACGTGCAGAGCGGCGAACGCGACTTCGCCTTGGCTATGCTCCGCGAGATGAAAGAGGAAGTCGGCCTCTCGGCCACCAAGAGCGAGCTGAAACTGGTGAAGATCAGACGCTACGATTACAAATTCACCTTGCTTTATATGCTGAAAAGCAATGTCCCGGCCGACATGCTGCGCCTGCAAAAGGAAGAGGTGGACTCCGTGAAGTGGATGAGCCACGAGGACATAGAAAAGCTCTGTAAGGAAGGTCTTTTCAACAGAATCCACTACCAGTTGCTCCTCGATTGCGAAGAAAGATTGCAAAACCGACACTGAAATTTTTCCGTTTCGTTATTTTGGTTATATTTGCAGCAAATTATTGTTGCAACAAATACCTTATTAATATGATCGCAAGAGAATTACTCAACCCGAAAAGCATCGTGGTGTGCGGTGCATCGTCAGACATCCACAAACCTGGTGGAAAAGCATTGAAGAACCTGTTAGAGAGTCCTTTCAGAGGTCCGGTTTATGCGGTTAACCCCAAAGAGACCGAGGTGCAAGGCGTGAAATGCTACGCCAAAGTCGATGACCTGCCTCAGGTGGATTGCGCCATCATCTGCATTGCCGCTAAGTTCTGCGCACAGACTGTAGACGTGCTGGCCAAAGAGAAAGGCTGCAAAGGCTTCATCATCATCAGTGCTGGTTTCTCGGAGGAGAACGCCGAGGGTGCCGCCATCGAGAAGCATATCGTCGACACCATCAACAGCGTTGGCGGTAGCTTGATTGGCCCCAACTGCACAGGGTTCCTCAACGTGAACTATGCCGGTTGTTTCGACACGCCTATACCGACCCTCGACCCGAAGGGTGTTGATTTCATTACGGGTTCAGGTGCCACCGCCGTGTTCATCAAGGAATATGGCATGAGCAATGGCTTGAAGTTCAATAGCGTGTGGGCCGTGGGCAACAGCGCACAGCTCGGTATCGAGGATGTGCTGGAGCACTTGGACGAGACCTTCGACCCCGAGAAGAGCAGCCGCGTCATCATGCTCTACATGGAGAAGATCGGTGACCCGCAACGACTGCTGAAACACTCCCGCAGCCTCATCAACAAAGGATGCCATATTGCAGCCATCAAGTCGGGAGGCTCGGCTGCAGGTAGCCGCGCCGCCTCGTCGCATACGGGTGCATTGGCCACCAACGACGCCGTTGTCGACGCCTTGTTCCGCAAGGCAGGCATTGTGCGTTGCCAGAACCGCCAAGAGCTGACCACCGTGTGCGGTGTGTTCATGCATCCCGAGATCAAAGGCAAACGCTGCGCCGTCATTACCCATGCCGGTGGTCCTGCCGTGATGCTCACCGACGTGCTGTCGAACGGTGGCATGGAAGTGCCTTCGCTCAAGGAGCATCCGGCCAGCCCCGCGTTGCTTGAGAAGCTCTTCGCTGGCTCAAGCGTGGGCAACCCCATCGATTTCTTGGCGACAGGAACGGCCGAACAGCTTGGCTATATCATCGACACCGTCGAGAACGACTACACCGACATCGACTTCTCAGTGGTCATCTTCGGTTCGCCTGGCTTGTTCAGCAACAAAGAGGTCTACGACCTGCTCGACCAGAAGATGAAGACCTGCAAGAAGCCCATCTTCCCCGTGCTGCCTTCCATCATCAACGTGAAGGACGAGATTGAGGACTTCATCGCCAAGGGCCGCATCAACTTCCCGGAAGAGTGCGTGCTGGGTAATGCCATCTGCAAGGTGTATAATACCCCGAAGCCGCAGCCCGAAAACGTGGAGATGCCGAAGATCGATACCGCCCGCATCCGCAAGTGCATCGACAGCTGCGAGAATGGCTACATCGGCCCGGATAAGATATACGAACTGCTCGACGCTGCAGGCATCGCCCAGAAGCAGATTCGCGTCGTCGACAAGAAACAACAGGCCTTGGACTTCGCCAACGAGGTGGGCTATCCGCTCGTGATGAAGGTGGTCGGTCCTGTGCATAAGTCAGACGTCGGTGGCGTGACCTTGAACGTGCGCGACATCGAGACTGTCGGCAAGGAGTTCGACCGCTTGATGGCCATCAAAGACACCTATGCCGTGGAGATGTATCCTATGCTTGACGGTACTGAGGTCTACATCGGTGCCATCCGCGATGCCAAGTTTGGCCATCAGGTGTTCTTCGGTCTGGGTGGCATCTTCATCGAGGTGCTGAAAGACGTGCAGAGCTCGCTCGTGCCGATCAGCGCTCCCGAGGCGAAAGACATGCTCACCAAGCTCCGTGGCTACAAGATCCTGCAGGGTGTGCGTGGACAGCAGCCCGTCAACGTGGACGTCTATGCCGAACAGATTGCAAGGGTGGCCGCTTTGGTGATGGCCGCTCCCGAGATTGCCGAGATGGACCTCAACCCGCTCCTTGGCAACCCGAAGAACGTGGTCGCCGTGGATGCCAGAATCCGTATTGAGAAATGATTACCGAGAAATCCACATATTACCTCGTTTATGCCGCGTTGGTGGTCGTCACCTTCCTGCTCGACAACATGCTGTTGAAGAAGACCGACAAGACCAGCCGCACCATCGGCTACGTCCTTAGCATCATCGTCGATTTGGCCATCTTCGGCTACGGCATCTACCTGTATTACGCCAAAGGGGAGAGCCAGACGGGCTTCGTGCTCGGTGGCATCCTCTGTGGCGTTTGCCTGCTGTGTCTGCTGGGACGTTACTGGCAGAACAAGGAGCTCGACAACCGGAACAAGCATGAATAGACTGGCCTTCATAGTGTTGGCTTCTTTGATGTCCAATACCTTGTTGGCGCAAACCGACCTCGTCACTTTTTCAAGAAGTGGGGGTTTCTATGAAAATAGTTTTGCTCTGTCGTTGGGTTGTGGCGCGGGCCATCATATCCGCTACACCGTCAATGGCAACCGTCCTACGGCGCAGTCATCGCTGTATGAAGGACCTTTAACGCTTGATCCGTCGCTGTTCTCGCCTTCGCGCATTTACGAGATAGTCAATTGCATCCCTTCAACCTACCATGCGGTTTCGGATGTGAAACATGCCATAGTGATTCGCGCAGCTGCCTTTGATGATGATGGCAGCTGTGTGAGTCCGGTGGCGACGCAAACCTATCTCATCAAGTCGTTGGGCTGTGATGTGCATGGCCTGCCCGTACTTTCCCTCAATGCCGATTCATTGGACCTCTTCGACTATGAAACGGGAATCTTCGTGCCAGGCGTCCATTACGACCTGTCGGATACGACGGGTACGGGGAATTATTGCATGACGGGTAGGGAATGGGAGCGCTGCATCAATATGGAGTTCTATGAATCCGACAACAGCGGCCTCAACCAGCAGTGCGGCTTGCGTACCCATGGTGGCTCGTCGCGATGGTTCCAGCAGAAGGGCATGCGTCTCTATGCCCGCGAAGAATATGGGAAGAAGCGCTTCAAGCATCGTTTCTTCGAGACCACGGAGTTGGCCAACTTCAAACGTCTCAATTTGCATCCTTTCCGTTGCAGCAATTGGATGCAGACTGGTGGACAGGAATACCTCTCGCAACGTGTGGCCGCCCAGATGGACATCGACTGTTTAGGCGTCAGGCAGGTCGCGGTGTTTATCAATGGGGAGTATTGGGGCATCTATACCCTTGAAGAGTCGCCCGACGAGCGCTATTTGGAAGACCACTATGACGTAGACCTTGACTTCCTCAATATCATAAAGTATTGGGGCGTGACGAATTATGGCGACGCCACGGATTGGTGGGGTTTTAGGAGCTGGATCGAAAGCGCCGACCTCAACCAGCCGTCCGATTCCGCCTATGCTTTCTCGCGTATCGATGTCTCAAACTTCATTGACTATTGCCTCCTTGAGCTTTACGGTGCCAATCTCGATTGGCCACGCAACAATGTGCTGCAATGGCAAGCCCGTTCGGGCGAGCCTTTCCGCTTCATCTTCTTTGACGGCGATGGATGCTTTTCGTGGTGGTATTATCATGCCTTGGACAATGCCACCCATCAAGATGCTAATAGTCTGATTATCAACAAATATTTGGAAAGCGAGGCTTTCAAGGTGATGCTCTATGAACGTTATTCCGAGTTGGCTTCTACTGTGTTCAGTGTCCAAGCGTTGAATGCTGTTTTGGAGGATTATCGTGCCCTTGTCGAAGAAGAGGTGCCTTCGCAATTCGAGCGTTTTGACTTTCCTTACAGCCAGAAGCGTTGGCAAGCTGACATGGATAGCGTCAGTGCCTTCTTCTCCAAGAGGGCGCGTGCCTTCCACAGGGAGATGCAGACGTTGTTTGCTTACAACGCATCCCTCGTTAAAGATGTTGCGGTCAGTCCCAACCCCAGTGATGGGGCCTTTACCATACATGTCACCTCCACGGATTGTGCCATCGTGCCGTTGGAGATTTTCGACATGACAGGTCGGCTGGTTGATAGGGGAGACCATTTCCTCCGTCCCGGCGACAATGCGGTTACGGTCCATACCTGCCTGCGCTCGGGCTTGTATCTGGCGAATATCGGTGGCTTTATCAAGAAAATAGTAATTCAATAAGTTGGAAATATGAAAAAATCTGATGTCATTACCTTGATCGTTGTGGCCGCCGTCATCTGCGGCTTCGCCTTCATCCCAGGCGCTTGGGAATGGTTCAACACGACCACCAATAACCACGGCCTGCTGATGAGCTTCTTCAAGTTCGCCATCCTCGGCACCTTTGGTGAGATGCTGGCCTTGCGCATCCGCGAGGGTGTTTATATGAAGCAGGGCTTCGGCCTGCTGCCCAAGATGCTCGTTTGGGGCGTGTTGGGCGTGGTCATCGCCTCGGCCATGACCATCTTCAAGACGGGCACGGTGAAACTGCTCGATGGTGGTTTCCATATGAATGGCAAAGCCGCCGAGTGGTTTGCCGGCGACCTCAGCTGGGGCAAGGCCTTTGTCGCCCTTTGTGTCAGCGTGCTGATGAACACCTTGTTTGCGCCGGTCTTCATGACCTTCCACAAGGTTACGGACATCCACATCGCCGAGACGGGTGGTTCGCTGAAGGGTTTCTTCGGTAGCCCGCTGGGCATCCGTGAGGCCCTGTCGAAGAAGATCAACTGGGACATCCAATATGGCTTCGTCTTCGCCAAGACCATCCCGTTGTTCTGGTATCCGGCGCATACCATCACCTTCTTGTTGCCGCCTACGCTCCAGGTGCTCTTTGCCGCCTTGCTGGGTGTGGCCTTGGGTGTGATACTGAGTATTAAAAAGTAGGGGAGATGTTGAGGAAGAAAGGGATATGGCTTCTTCTGTGGATTTCGGCTTTCCATGTTGAACTCTTTTCCCAGGCGGAAGTCGTCTTTTCTCAGCCAGGCGGGTTTTACAATGAATCCTTTGCCCTCTCATTAGGATGCACCGATTGGGAGCGTCAAATCCGTTATACCACCAATGGCAATATGCCCACGGCAAATTCCACACTCTATGAGGCACCGTTGTTTCTCGACGAGCATCTTTATTCCACTTCCGACATTTACACGCTTCCTATAGCGCCGGTGTTAGAGCCATATGAGCCCGATTCCGTTCGGCACGCCATCGTTATCCGTGCGGCGGCGTTCGACGATGAAGGTCGGCGTATTACCGAAGTGGTGACTAATACCTATTTCATTCATAGTTTAGGTTGCGATCATCACGGTTTGGCCGTGGTGTCGGTTTGTGCCGATTCGCTCTCCTTGTTTGATTACGACACGGGTATTTTCGTGCCTGGGGCGTTATTCAACCCTGACTATCCTGATTGGACGGGTAACTATTACGAGCATGGCATTGAATGGGAACGCCTGGCCAATGTGGAGTTTTATCTGCCCCAAGGAGAGCATGTCAACCAGCAGTGTGGCCTGCGGACTCATGGCAACCGCGCGAGGAAGGCGTACGCAAAGGGGATGAAACTCTATGCCCGTGAGGAATACGGTAAGAAACGCTTCAAAGGACACTTCTTCGAGACTACCCAGATTGAGAGCTTCAAGCATTTGGTGCTCAAGCCCTTTTCAACACTTTGGCCTTGGACGGGGGTGCAGGATTATGTAGCCAACCGTATGGCAATGGGATTGGGATTGGAGGCAGCCAACTCAAGGCCGGTGGTGGTCTATCTCAACGGAGAGTATTGGGGAATCTATTTCCTTCAAGAGAAACTCGACGACCGCTATCTCGAGGATCATTTCGACATCGAGCCTGAGAAGTGTAACATCCTTTGTGGAAACGGCTTTGATGGAAAGAATTGGGAATGGATCCTTGAAGAGGAGTCGGGCGACTGTTCACAGTTTTTGCAGTTGTTGGATTGGTTGGAGGATGCCGACCTTTCCGATAGTGCCAAATATGACTATGTTAGCTCCGTTATTGATATCGACAACTTCATTGACTACCAGATCCTTGAGACCTTTATCGCCAATGCCGATTGGCCGGCAAACAATATGCGATGCTGGCAAGCCGGTGACAACAAGTGGCGCTTCATGTTTTTCGATGGCGATGATGCTTTGTTGAAACAGGACTTTGATGTTTTTGGTAATGCCTGTTATGTTCTTAACGATAGATGGAATACTGGGGGCAAGTCGACATTGCTTTTTAGGCGTCTATTGGAGAACAACGATTTTAAGATCAAGTTCCGCGAACGCATCTACGACTTGTGCGACAGCAACTTGCAGTTTGAATCCGTTTCATCCATTTTTGAAAGCATTGTGACCACAATAGCGCCCGAAATACCCAATCAGGTGCATCGTTTTGGCAATCCGTTGGATTACTACAGTTGGGATCTTGGTGTTTCACGCGTCAGAGGTTTTCTTCAAGAAAGGGTAGGGAACTATTTAGACGCATACGAGGCATACGAGCCTGGCAAGATACATGATTACCAGTCGAATACAAATGACTTTGTCATCTATCCCAATCCTACTGAAGATGTCGTGTACATTAAGATGTTGGATGGGCGTTCGCGTGAGATGCGTTTTGTGCTTTGGGATGCTATGGGGCATGTGATCTTGAGCGAGAAAAGATATTTGCCTGCATGTCAGGAGATTGTATTGGGATCGGGATTGCCCTCTGGGGTCTATTTTGTCAAAAGCGGCCCGCATGTGCATCGCTTTGTGAAATTTTAGGCATGTTTTCCGATGCATCCTTACGGATACCGATGAACTATAACGTTGTACGAGTTTACCAGCCGCCGACAGGCGGGAATCTTTTAGAGATTCCCCTGCGGGGAATGGAATGCGTCGTTTTCCTGTTATCCCGCGGCGGTTGATGGCGTATACGATCCGTTGGCGTCACTTGCCGCCGCATGTTAACACACTGGTTTAACTCCATTCCCGCCGACAGGCGGGAATCTCATTTTTTTCATTTTTTTTCAAAAAAATCACTTTTTTTCTTGACAGTAATGAAAATTGTTGTACTTTTGCAGTGTTCTATTCAACTAATACACTAACACAAAATACAACAACATGATTACAATCAGCAACTTAGACTTTGGCTACAAGAGTCAGCCAGTCTTCAAAAACATCAGCCTTGGCTTCGAGAAGGGTAACATCTACGGGCTGTTGGGCGAAAATGGAGTAGGGAAGACCTCCCTGCTGAAACTCATCAGCGGCCTGCAGAAGCCCACTGACGGCGCTTGCGAGGTGGACGGCATCGCTCCCTTCAACCGCCTGCCCGAAACCCTCCAGAAGATCTACTTCATCTCTGAGGACTTCGCCATCCCGGAGGGCACACCTATTAATAATATAAAGGAACTCGGCAAGTTCTATCCCAAATACGACGAGAGCCTCTTCCTCGAGCTCTGCAATGAGTTGGATGTGGACCCGACGCGTAAATACGCCGAGATGTCGTTTGGCCAGCAGAAGAAGTGCCTCATCGCCTCGGCCTTGTCGCTCAACACCGACTACCTGCTCCTCGACGAGCCCACCAACGGCCTCGACATCCCCTCGAAGACCCTCTTCCGTCAGGTCATCGCCAAGCACGCCAACGACGACCGCACCATCATCATCTCCACCCACCAGGTGAAGGATGTGGAAAACCTCATCGACCCCATCATCATCCTCGACCACGATGAGGTGCTGCTTAAGGCCTCGTTCCGCGACATCACCGACCGCCTCTATTTCGACTACGGCATGGAGAAAGACGACACCGCGCTCTACAGCGAGATGATCCCCGGTGGCTACGTCAACGTGACCCGCAACCCCGAAGGCCTCGACAGCAAGGTCAGCATCGAGGTGCTCTTCAACACCGTCATGAAAAACAAGGAAACCATCAAACAACTTTTTAGCTAATAGGAGGACTAGCCATGAATAACACATTTGAATTCAACCGTTTCAAGAACCTTTTGGTCAACGACGGCAAGAAATACTTCCGCAACTTCGGCACCGCACTCATCGTGTTCTGCTGCCTGAACGCCATCTATTGGATCTTCAACCTGCTCTTCGGCTCCGAAACCATGTCGCCGATTCGTTTCAGCATGCTACTTATTTGGACGGCTTTGGCCATGATGCTTGTGCCAGAGAAAGTCTACGGTAAGGCCAACCTCTCGCGTGAGGGTGTGAGCTTCGCCATGATGCCCGCCTCCTCTTTGGAGAAGTTCCTCAGCATGTTTCTCTATTGCGCCGTGGTGACGCCCATCATCGTCTTCTTCGGCGGCTACTTGGTCGATGCCTTCTTGTCGATTTTCCCCTTTGGTGGTTTCGAGAAGCCTATCCATCTCTATAGCATTGGTGAGATTGGCCGTATGATGAACGACCACTCTGGCGCAGTTCGGGTTGGCGAGGCAACGTTTAACTTTACTGATGTATTCTCCGTGGGCATGATGCGTACCTCGCTCTATGTCACCATCCTTCAGTGGGCGGCCATCTTCATGTTGGGCAACATGCTCTTCAAGAAACACAAGGCCGGCAAGACCTTCGCCTGCTATCTTGGCATTGGTTACGTGCTTTCCACAATTTTCGGACTGCTCTTCATCACGAGCGGGCGCCTACAACACTGGATGGAAACCATAGAGGGACTCCCGAAGAGTGAGCTGTTTCGTATAGCCCATAATGCGTCCATCTGGGGCGTGATTATCGGCATCCTCGTCACCGCCCTGCTGTTCTTCTTCACCTATCGTAAAATCAAGACCCAAAAATACTAAGCCATGGAATTCAACGCACACAAACCCATATACTTGCAGATTTGTTCGCAAATCTACGAGCAGATCCTGCGCGGCGAGCTGAAGGCCGACGACCGTATCCTGTCGGTGCGCGACTACGGCATACAACTCGGCGTGAACCCCAACACCATCATGCGCTCCTACGAGACCATGACCGCTGCGGGCATCATCTACAACAAACGCGGTATCGGCTACTTCATCTCCGCCGAGGCCAAGGACATCGTCCTCAAGCAAATGCGCGAGGAGTTCCTCGAGAAGGAACTGCCCGAGGTGATCAAAAAGATGAAGTTGCTCGGCATCGGTCTGGATGAGATAAAACTGTAGGAGAGATTCCCCTGCGGGGAATGGAGTTATGCGTGTAGTTACCAGCGGCGGCCTTTTACGTTTTCTAGCCGATAACTGTCTTTAGCCGCCGCGGTTTACACAATGATTATAACTCCATTCCCGCGAAGCGGGAACCTAAATAATCACACTAAACTGTAACTTTTTCACCAATTCTCCGTCTTACTACAAATCACTTAAAACAACCAAACCATGAAAAAACAACTCATCATACTCGCTGCCGTCATCATCGGCCTGACGTTCTCCTCATGCGTCATTAGCATCAATGGCGAAACCGTGAAAGGCGACGGCAATGTCGTCACCCGTGACTATGACGTCGCGCATTTCGACGAAATCGTCTGTGCCTTGCCTGCCACGGTCAACTATACCGTTGCCGACGCCTACTCCTGCACCGTTCGTGTGGACGGCAACCTACTCGAATACATCGACATCAAGGTGAAAGATGGCGAGCTGTCCTTAAGTCAGCCAAAGCCGATGAAGAACGGCATTTACCTCGGCTTCAATGCCACCGAGTTTGTCATCGACGTCACTGCGCCGAGCCTGAACGAGATCACGCTTGCTGGCAGTGGCGACATCAACATCCTTAGTCCTTTGCAAGCGCAAAGGCTGGAGGTCACCGTTGCCGGTTCGGGCGATGTCGCCTTCAAGGAGGACGTCAACATCCAGCATCTGGAGCTGAGCGTGGCGGGCTCGGGCGACATCTTGGTTGACAAGGGCGCGATCCGTAAGCTTGAGGCCGACATCGCGGGTTCGGGCGACATCGTCGCGCATGCCGAGGCCCAAGAGGTGGAGGCCACCGTGATGGGCTCGGGCGATATCACCACCAATGTGAGCGGCACCTTGGAGTACCAAGTCGTCGGCTCAGGCGACATCCATTATTATGGTGACGCCAAGGTAAATGGCAAGGTCGCTGGCAGTGGCGCCCTCAACCGCATCGATGCGCCTTCGCGCTAAAACACTGAAAGTAAATCTCTTTTTCATACCTTTGTAATGAGAAACGGCTGACCTAACGGTCAGCCGTTTTCTGTATTAATGCGAGAGTTGAGGTTCCCGCCTAACGGCGGGAATGGAGGAGAACGTAAATTGGCCAGCGGCGGCCGGTAACGCTTACGCCCCGTGAACGCTTCAAGCCGCCGCGTGTTACCTGTTAATACTAACTCCATTCCCGCGCAGCGGGAACCTCACTATCCCACCCTTGGAGTCATTCCGGACTTGATCCGGAATCTCCTTCACTATAACGACACCCTCCCGCCCCAAGCCCTCATCGCGGGCCCAGACCCGCGATCTCCTACACCGCCAGAGGACCACACCCCTCGTCGTCGCTTTGCGTATCATTGAGCAAGCAGGCATGTCATCCCTACGCAGGATTGAGGGTGGGCATGGGATCTATGCCTGCGGCTTGCTTTTTCCCCTTCCTTTTCTCTTGAAAGAAAAGTAAGCGAAAAGTTCAAGGCCGCCTCCATCGGACCTCCCCGCGGCTGTCTAAACGCCTAACTTTCAAGTCGGGTAGTGCATTCAGAGAATGCAAACGCAAGCGCCCCTCCCTGAAAGTCAAGCGTTTAGCCATCCCTTGCGGGCGCTTCCCCGCCCGGCGGCCGAGCCCGCGCACCCAACCCAGTCAGGTTTTGGCGTTCCCGATCATGGCAAATGAGATTCCCTTCGGGAATGGAGTGCCATAATAAACGTAACCTGCGGCGGCTTCTATCGGCTTCCGACTGGTAACGGTCCAAGCCGCCGCGTGTTACCTGTTAATACTTACTCCATTCCCGCGCAGCGGGAACCTCTTTACCCAACACTTCCGCCCCAAGCCCTCATCGCGGGCCCAGACCCGCGATCTCCTACACCGCCAGAGGACCACACCTCTCGTCGTCGCTTCGCGCTTGCGCCTTTATCCCCACATTACCCTGATTTTACCCTATTATTCCACTCACCCCCACGTCTTCTTGTTTTTTTCCAAAAAAAACTATCTTTGCCTTTTCAAGAAGCCTTTGAACGAGCCTCGGTCATCCTCCCAAAAGGCCGCCAACGGCAAACGCAAAAGGCTCCAAGACAAACTATAAAACACTAATAACCACTACTTTATATCAATGGCAGAAAAAGTGAACATCGGGCAAGCGATACGTGAGGAGATGGACCGCACGGGGCGCACGGTGACCTGGCTGAGCAAGCAGCTCGGCACGAACCGCATGGCCTGCTACCGCATCTTCAACAGCTATAGTATCGACACCCAAATGCTGCTTCGTATCTCGGTTTTATTGGGCCGAGACTTCTTCGTGCTCTATTCCGCCGCCCTCCGCGAGGAAAGTGAAAGCGCACCGAACAAATAGTAACAAAATAGTTACAATTCCATAACGTTTACGTTACTCTCTAACTCCTTATATAATAAGGGGATAATGTATTTTTGCAGCCGAAAAATAGTGTATTCCGAAAAGCAAGAAAAAAGAGATATAAATTCATAATAATTAAAAAAATCCAAAATGCAAATGAATCATTACACTAACAAGAAAAGCCTGGCCCTGCTCGGCCACGGCAAATGGAAAAGCGCCCTCAGCCACACCTTATTATTAATAGGGATGGTGCTGGTGAGCATGGGCGCATTTGCACAAGAGCCCTCCAACGGACTTTACCTTCACAAGGATTGGGAACCAGACCCAACAGATCCCACGGGTAGCAGGGGAGTCATCCGCCTTGAAACCTTCGTGACGGGTGATAAGATTATTACCGAGACCCATACGCCTACCGACATTGTCCTTGTGTTGGACGTCTCGGGGTCTATGAATGATAACATAAGCCAATACACATACACTGCTAGAAACTCACAAGGGTATTCCTATAATGGCTATGGTAATAACACGTATTATTACAAGCATACTGATGGAAAATATTATGCTGTAGAAAGGCAACAGGAGTGGTATAGTGGCATGTTTAATCCTAGGTATTATTATCGCCTTCGTTTTCAAGTGAATGGTACGTATTACTATTTAAGTGGAAATGGAGTTACTGCCACCGCACCCACTAACGTTACAAACGCTGGCACCACGATATGGACTGGTGTGCTTTATACCAGGGCCGTTGTCCCTGGTACTACCCAAACCAAACTGGCTGCCTTGAAAAACGCCGTGAACAACTTCGTCGACGTCATTGCTGAAGACGCCGAGGAATTCGAAGTAGATCACCGCATCAGTATCGTGAAATTTGCTATGAACAGCTACTATGGCGGTGCAGCAAACATCGAGGCAGGAAACCATTTTGATAATAATAACTACAATCACACAGAGGTCCTCATTAACCGTAGTGACCCGAGAACCGAAGCTGCCAACATCAAAACCGCCGTTAATGGGATGCGTGCCGCTGGTGCTACGGCTGCCGACTTCGGCATGAACAAAGCTAGATATTTGTTGGCCAGCATTCCTGAAGATGAGTATGAAGAGCGCAATAAGGTAGTGGTTATGTTTACCGATGGTTCACCAACTTACGAAAGCAATTTCCAAGATGCTGTTGCCAACAACGCCATCGGCTTCGCTTACGATTTGAAGCATAGCGCCAACGACTTACTTGCCCCCTTTAATAACAAGACCTATGAGTTTAATGCAACGGTGTTTACCATCGGCGTGTTCGATAATGAGACCGAAGACATCCATACCTATATGGATCGTACCTCTTCAAACTATTCGAATGCAACGAGTATGACCAATGTTTGCGTCAAAGATAAGGATGGCTATTACGCCTTAGCCGAATCGGCTGATGCATTAAATGACATTTTCGAATCCATTGCTCAGGAAAGCGGCAGCGCGGCATTGCCAATGGGCTCTGAGACCGTCGTGAAGGATGAAATTTCATCTAGCTTCCAACTGAATATTCCAGATGGCTATACTGAAGATCCTAGCCTACTTATTAAAGCTTATGCACCCAAGTGCATCGGTAAAAACGGCAACAGCTTCACCTTCGAGTCTGAAATAGACGGAACCAATCGCCTAGTAATGGGCACCGACGAAGACGGCAATGAGCATGTGGTCATCGACGGAGGTGATGAAAACCGCCTTCCAGATGGTATTGTCGAATATGACTCTAACACCAAAACACTCACCTTCACTAACTTCAACTTTGAAGCTATGTTTGTGGCAGAAGAGAAAGATGAACAGGGCACACCTTTAGGCATTTATACAGGTCGTAAGCTGGTCATGCTCATCCCCTTGGAGATCGGCGACGGTTCGTGGGGCGACGGCATTGTTACTAACGGCCCTATTTCGCTCATCTATCCCGATGGTGACGTGTCGAATCCTATCTACTTCAATGTCCCCACCGCTAACGTTCTCGGTTCGGTCTGGACCGAGGTGATCACGACGAGACCTCCTGGATTCCCGGAAGTTACTGGGGATGGTTCAAATCAAACCGTCGAGATTGATTCTCCTGAAGATTTGGCCTGGTTCATCAGTGAAGTGAATGGCCGTATTGGCTACAATGTAAAAGATGGATATAACAGCAATAATGTGGCCTCGCATCCCAAACTGAACGGCCGCCTCACCGCCGACATCGACATGAGCCGCCACAACTGGGTGCCCATCGGCTGCGGCTGGCAAGTGGAAATCGGTAACGACGGCTTGACCCAATTTATTAAGGAAGGTGGGCAGAATGTCCACATGACTTACGAAGGCACCTTCGATGGCAATGGCCACGTCATTACTGGCCTCAAGAACAACGCTTCTAAATACTACAAGCAGATTACACAGAACCAACAGGGTGTCGTGGTGTTCCCCGGCATGTTCTCCGATGTGAAAGGCACGATTAAGAACGTCTTCGTGCTCGACGCCGACTTCCGCGGTAAGCACCATAATGAAAACTTCGTGCACCACGGCATCATCGCCGATACGCTTGAGGCTGGAGGTAACATCTTCAACTGCGAGGCTGCCGGTCGCATCACTTGTAACAACGATGACAAGAATAACGACTCTCAACTGATTTATGGTGGTTTGGTCGGCCTTAACAATGGTGGCGACATCCACAGCTGCATGGCTATGGCCGAGCTTACGGCTTACACCATGGGAGGCATGATTGGTGAGAACAGAGGCTCATTCAGCAATGGTTTCACCAATGGTGTCTATAACTACCTTGACAATGGTGTCACTGGCAAATTTGCCGGTGGTATCGCTGCTACCAACACGGGCACCATCAACAACTGCTATGTGCGTTTTGAGCGCCCCAATACCAATCTCGATAAAATGGGTACTGGCTTTGGCATGATTTATGGCAGCAACACAGGTACTGTTAACAATTACTACACGCCTCAGATTGTCACTTGGTCGCGTCCTGATTACGAAAGTAATACTACTGCCATTAATATAAATCCTACTGTTCCTACAACGATTACAGAGCCTGCAGGTAATAATTCAAATTTGAATTCGTACACACTCTCCATTAACCCCTCCTTCTATAATATGTTTACCAACGACAACATGACGGGTGGTACATGGGGTACTTTAGGCAGCTATAATGTGTATGAGAAAGGAACACCGCTTGTAGATAAGCTGATTGCTAACAAGGGTGATGGTGCTACTTGGAAACGCACCACTGCTGGTAGATATACTGATAACGACTTGACGGGTTATGTGTCAGGTGACATCAATGATGACTATCCGGTGCTTCAGTTTGAAGGTTACACTTGCCTCGGTTCTGCTGACGGCATTCGCATCGACTATGCCGCTTCGCTCAACGACATGTTGCACCGCCACAACAACGGCAAGCTAAACGAGAACACACAAATCAATAACGAATTCACATCCAACAACGCCGACTATTATAAGGTGTCGGGGCACGCAGCCATCAACGGCGGCGCCATCAACCTCTTCGTCAACGACGATGTCACCCTTGAAACCACAGGCGGCAAAGATGGAGAAGTGGCCGACGACTGTACTGCCGAGGGTGTGGTGGTCTACATTGATGAAAACATCAGCTTGCTGCAGGGCGACGATTCTGAAATCGAGGCCTACACGGGTCAGACCTTGGAAGCCTTTGACAACACTGATATACAAGCAGGTGAGCGTTGGCACAACATCAGCTCTTCTTTGGAAGACAGCCAATTCGGATGGGTCTATCTCAACGAGGAGCAAGTGGAGCACAATTGGGAAACCGATCCTTGCGGATGGAACCTCAACAACCATGATGAGGACTATGCTTTCTACCCCATCGACTTGAGTTCTTACCACCGTGCCGACTTTTATTGCTTCTACGAACCCCAGTACCATTGGCTTAACTTCCGCCGCAATAGCCTCAGCCACTGGCATATGGATTTGACAGACAATTCAGTTAGTACCACCATTCCTTCCAATCATGCTCATATTGATTACGTTAATGAATTGGGAGAAAATGGTAACGAGACTTCATTCATTCCTGGTAAGGGCTATTTGACTACCGTTGACATGTCCACATGGTGGAGCTTAACTCTCAATGGTACTACTTATAGTAAAAAGGCCCAGTTCATGCAGAACCGTGGTACCCTGAATAATGGTGATGTTACCATCCCCGTCAGCTACACGGCTGCCAACGAATGGACTGGCCTGGCTGGTTACAACCTCCTTGGTAACCCCTACCAGAGTTTCTTGGATTTCGATGCCTTTGTCAGTCAGAACGCAACACTCATGGGTAATAGTAACTTCGCTAACACCTATGCTGTGTATGATCCAAATGAGGGTAATTATGTCCAATACAAGAGTGGTTCCTCTAAGGGCTCGAGAGCCGCTGGTCAATACATCAACATGCACCAGGGATTCTTCATCCAAGTGAATGCTGGCGGCACGGCCACCTTTACCAACGCCATGCGTAGCAACAGTGGCACGCCTAACTTCCGCGGTGAACAACCTGCCTATCCGCTGATCAACTTCATTGTCAAGGACAACGAAGGCAACACCGACCTCGCCATCCTCGAGTGCAACCGTCCCGAGAACGACGGTGCCAAGAAGCTGCGCACGGGTAACGCTGCCGGCCGCATCTACTTCCGCTACGACAACGAGAACCTCGCCATCTACTTCCGCAACAGCGACAAGGACTACCAGACCCTTAACTTCGCTGCCGAGGAAGACGGCAACTTCACCCTCAGCTGGGAGCGCGCCAACGATGACTTCCGCACCCTCACCCTGGTCGACAACATCACGGGCATCAAGACCGACATGCTGACCCACGACCACTACACCTTCGAGGGTCGCGTCGACGACTACAACACGCGCTTCAAGATCGTGTTTGGCGAGATGGACAACAACGAGGAAGAGCCCGTGCTTGAGCACTTCGCCTTCTTCGACCATGGCAACCTCATCGTCAACGGCACCGGTCACTTCGAGGTGGTCGACGTGTTGGGTCGTGTGGTCTATGCCACCGAGCTCACCGACACGCAGAACACCGTCAGCCTGCCCAGCAACGTGAGAGGCGTCTGCATGCTCTGCTTCACCAGAAACAACGAGACGAAGGTCCAAAAAATGGTTATCCAATAATCAAAAGGGCACTGATAATTAACGGAAGAATAACAAAATAAAACCAAACATACGATGAAAAAAGTAATAATGATAGCAGCCGCCCTGATGATGTTTGCCGCCACGGCCAAAGCCCAGGTCTTTATCCTCGACGACGATGAGTTCGCTGGCAATAGAGCTTCTTCTACGATGGGCGTTCCCAACCCGCAGATCTACGACTCGGGTGAGGACTGGTACGTCCCCGCTGGCGAAGGCATCTTCGTGCTGGCTGGTCTGGCTGGCGCCTACCTCTTGGGCAAGCGCAAGAAAGAACAGGAATAAATCAATAACTGATTTATACTAGGTGCACCTCCCGGTGCACAGCATAACTATTTGTATTCTTATTTCAAATGGCCCCGTCGCGACGACGCGGCCATTTTTTTTGTTGCATGTGAGGCTTTTGCTTACAAAAACCTTACTGCAAAGGACCACACGTACACCCTTTACCCTCATCGCGGGCCCGGCCCCGCGATCCCCTACACCGCCAGAGGACTACACCCTTGTCGTCACCCCCTTGGAGTCATTGCGGACTTGATCCGCGATCTCCTACGCGATAGTGACACACTCCCGCTCATGAGATTGCGGGTCTCCGCCCGCAATGAGGGTTAAAGAGGCGGTTTGTCCCTTTGGCACAGGTTCCCGCCTAACGGCGGGAATGGAGTTAGGTATAAAGTTGCCAGCGGCGGCAGGTAACGCTTACGTTTCGTAAACGCTTCAATCCGCCGCGTGGTACCTCTATTATTGGCCTCCATTCCCGCGTAGCGGGAACCTCTTTTCCCAACACTTGCACCCCTTGGAGTCATTGCGGACTTGATCCGCAATCTCATACGCTATAGTGACACACTCCCGTTCATGAGATTGCGGGTCTCCGCCCGCAATGACGGCTAAAGGAGCAGTTTATTCCTTTGGCACAGGTTCCCGCCTAACGGCGGGAATGGAGTTAGGTATAAAGTTGCCAGCGGCGGTTAGCACTGTTAACGTCTCATAAACACTTCAATCCGCCGCGTGTTACCTTATAATGATTACTCCATTCCCCGAAGGGGAATCTCATTACCCAACGTTCACACCCCTTGGAGTCATTGCGGACTTGATCCGCAATCTCATACGCTATAGTGACACACTCCCGCTCAGGAGATTGCGGGTCTCCGCCCGCAATGACGGCTAAAGGAGCAGTTTATTCCTTTGGCACAGGTTCCCGCCTAACGGCGGGAATGGAGGTGGACATAAAGTGGCATGCGGCGGTCAGCACCGTTAACGACCCGTAAACGCTTCAATCCGCCGCGTGGTACCTCTATTATTGGCCTCCATTCCCGCGTAGCGGGAACCTCTTTACCCAACACTTGCACCCCTTGGAGTCATTGCGGACTTGATCCGCAATCTCATACGCTATAGTGACACACTCCCGCTCAGGAGATTGCGGTTCTCCGCCCGCAATGAGGGCTAAAGGAGCAGTTTATTCCTTTGGCACAGGTTCCCGCCTAACGGCGGGAATGGAGTTAGGTATAAAGTTGCCAGCGGCGGCAGTCAACGCTTACGACCTGTAAACACTTCAATCCGCCGCGTGTTACCTTATAATAATTACTCCATTCCCCGAAGGGGAACCTCATTACCCGCCCGCAATGAGGGTTAAAGGGGCGGTTTGTCCCTTTGGCCACAAAAAAAACGGCTGACCAACAGTCAGCCGTTTTCAATCACATTGCGCGAAGCGCTTAACGAATCACATTCACGCGCTTGACGCCAATGCCATTCACCGTGTAGATGCGGATCATATACACACCCACACCGTATTGGCTCATGTCGAGCGTCTCAGTGTCGTTGTTCACCTCGGCGTCATACACCACCTGACCGAGTTCGTTCACGACGGTGAGGCGCTGCATGCCCTCAGCCTCGATGGTGACGTTGCCGTCAGTCGGGTTGGGATAGACGCTGGCATTCACGCCATATTCGTTCACGTCGGTCGAGTTCTTCACGTTGATGTTCAACGTGCCGACACCGTCGTTGCAGGGCGAGATAGGCGTAGCCGTCAGCAACGCGGTGCCTCTGTAGTTGCTGCTCCAGGTGACCACCACCGACTTGCCGTCGTTGGCAGGCACCAGCGTGCCAGCCTCTTCAGGCTCGATGCCGAAGCCGACCATCACATCGTTGGCGATGGTGTAGGTCGTGGTGGGTGTCAGACGCACATCCAGCTCAGCGTCGCCGTTGATTACGGGCTGAGCGGCGTGTTCGTATACGTTGATGACGAGCGTGATGTCGAGGTCGGCTTCACAGTCGCCGCCGCAGTCGGGATTGGCCATGACCACCTTCGTCAGATGGATCTCGGTGCTCTCGGTGGGCGATAAGGTCAATGTGTATGTTTCTCCAGTGAATTCAAACGGCTCGATGCCTTCACCGCTGACGGTGAAGCTATAAGGCTCGGGGTTGTTGGGTATGCCGCCAGTGGCGTTAAGCACGATGTCGACACTCTCGCCTTGGCAGATGTCATATTGGGTCTCCTCAGCGGTCATCGTCGGGGCTTCCATGATGTAGAAGCTGAATGTATTGTCGAGGTCGGTCTCGCAAAGGCCGTTGCTGATATGCTGGATCTCCATGACGTGGTAGCCAGGCTCGAGTGAGGCCGTGGGCAGCAAGAACGGCTCGCCTTCCACAACCGTGTGGTTTTCGCCGTCGATCGTCAGCGTCATCTGTCCGTCAACGAAGCCGGAGAACTCGACAGGAGCGGGGAAGTCGATGTCTTGTCCTGGGCAATAGGCGAAGACGCAGGGCGGGATGAGACCCATGTCGAAGCTGGGCATCGGGTTCATCTCGAAGGGATAGTCGTAGGTGAAGGAACCACAGCCGGGCGAAACGGCAAAGGCGGTCAGGTGGACGCCGTTAGTCATGTCGTTGATGCCGGGCGTGTAGTTGGTCTCCAAAGCGGAGGCGTCCTCGAAGGTGCCATCGCCGTCGGTCAGCCATTGGAAGTTGATGTATTCGCCCGTGATCCTCACGGCAACAGGCTGAGGCGCATCGGTGGCGCAGTATTGCACATCGGTCAGTGCGTTTTCAATCTCCGTTCTGTCCACGATAAACACCTTTGTCTCATCGGTGATGGTCTGGCCCTCGCCGTTGATGGTGATGGTCAGCGTGACTTCGCGGTTGGCCAGGTCTTGCTCGCCAGGGGTGTACATCGGCATGGCGATGCTAGCATCGTTGAAGGTGCCGTCACCCGAGGTGGTCCAAGTCAGGTTGTCGTAGTGGATGGCGTAGCCCACAATCTGGGCGTCGTTGCCTTCGCAGACGGTCACGTCGTAGCCAGCGGTGCCGGCCATGACGCGCTCGGCGGGCAGCCCGATGTAGTCAATCCATCCGCAGTCGCTACCGCTATTCACGCTGCCATCTTTGGTGTAAGCCCATTTATAGGTGTGTCTTCCGGCAGTGACAGGGTAGATGGCCTTCGTCCAGCCGACGTTGCCCGACCATGTGCCCATCTCTTGGTTGTCGATATAGAAGTGCAACTTGTCGTAGCTGTTTTCTGACGACACTTTGTAATAGAAGGAGATGCTGTCGTTCGATCCAGCCTCGTGGCTCAAGATGAGGTTGGACGTGACGTTGCTGATGCCTGAGCCACCACTCTTCACACAGTAGTTGCCTTCGTACGGGTCGTCACTGACAAAGGTCCAGGGACGGCCGGCGTCGTTGGTCCATTCTTCGCCAAACTCATTGAGTTCGAAGTCTTCGACGACAAGGCCGACTTTGGCGACATAGTCTTTTATGGCGTTGTATTGTCCCGAGGTCACGTTGACGGCAATGGGGCAGATGTAGCCGATGGGCGCGTTCTCGTCGATGCTGATGTTGTAGACTGCAGTCTGGGTAGCACCCGCGTTGACATTGTCGAAGAAGACGGTGCCTTCTTCCACGATGATGTAGGGCGAAAGCATCTGCAGCTCAGCCATGGTGGTAGCAGCATCGGCGTGGCCCTTGTTCTCGATCGGGAAGCTGAGTCTGGCGGTTTCGCCTGCATCGAGGCGACCGTTGCCATTGCCGTTCACCTCGGTGATGCCCATGCTGCCGAGGTTGAAGACGGGGGCGTAGGCTTTCATGGCGATGTTGCTGACGTAGACGTCGTCACCATTGGTCACCGTGATGGTGAAGCGGTTGCTCGTGTTGTCGGGCACGTTGTTGGCCACGGTGAACGAGAAGGCGTTGGCGACGGTCTGCGTGGCATTGGGATCCATGGTCTCAAACTGGGCTGTGCCATTGGTGATGGTGATGTATTCCGATTCGGTCTCAAGCACGGCCTCGAAGGCTTGCATCGGGTCGCTACCGACGTTCTTCATGGTGATGTCGAGGTCGATGCTCTCACCGAAGTCAAGCTGTTGGTTGTTGTTCTGGTCGTGGATGGTCTTGCTGTCGAAAACGATATACGGGCCGTCGGCCGGGATGACACCCATGACGGCTTCATAACGCAGGTAGTTCTGTCCGGTCACCACGAGGTTGATCTCGGTGGGCGGCACTTGGGCGGTAAATTCGATGATCTGCGGGTCGCCCGTGGCTTCGGCCACGGCGAGGATCTCCCAGCCGCCTTCGGGGTCTTCCTTCACCAAGCTGATCATACAGCCTTCAGGGGCGGTGATGGTGACTTCGCCAAGACCAGCGATGACCACCTCGGGATGTGTGACATCCATCACTTGAGGCACCTGGGTGTAAATACGCAAGAAGGCGTCGCAGTGGGCGGTGAACATGGTGTAGGTGATATCCTTTTCAGTCGCGTTGTAGGGCCAGTTGCTCTGGGCGAGGAAGTACTTGCCAGCCACGTTGCCAAAAGCGGGCATCCAGTTGCCGGTGTTGGCAGCAAATGGACCGTAGGTAGGCATGAAGTCTCCGTCAAAGAGGTCGTAGACACCCCATACGTAGGCGTCGTTGACGAATGAATAGGACGTCTCGGTGGGGCAGAGTACACCGACGGCACCTGCGTTCTCGCCATTGTAGGTACGACGCATCCACGCTTCGCAGAAGCAGTCTTGGTTGTAGTTGAATTTGCCCGTGAGGCAGTTGATGGACATGACGAAAGGCAACTTGCCTACGTTGTTCATCTGGTAGACGTGGCTATTGCGCACGGCGGGTTCGCCCCAGCCTGTCTCCAAGCCATGGTCGCGATGTTGCAGCCAGAACGAACCTTCGTTGACGGCTTGCACCACGAGTTCGGGAGTGCCGTTGTTCCAGTTTCCTAATTCGCTCGGGGTCTGTGGGATATACCCAACGCCGTTGGGACCGAAGTAGTTGACCACCATTGAGGTGTTTTGGTTGCTCGACCAGATGTTGCCCGGTTGGCCTTGGTAGATGCAGTTGATACGGTTGGTGTCGTAACCATGGTTACGCATGTAACCGCCGAACACCTCGGAGCAGATTTGGAACCAACGCTCTGTTTGCCAACCTAATGCGGTGATGGGGCGCGAATAAAAGTCCGGATCCATGTTGGGGTTGGTGTATTCGTATTCGAGCTGTTTGCCGACGAAGACGGGCAACTGGGCCGGTGTCTCGGCAATCAGACGCGAGAACACCATGTCGGGCAGGTTGTCGTTGCCGACCACGTCAGCGTAGCGGTTATCGGTGATGCAGCTGCCATTGGATGGGTGGCTGACGGTCTCGGCAGGGATGTATTGACCCATATCGTTGCCATGGTCGCCCAGCAGGCAGACAGCCACAGGGGCGATCTCCCAGGTGTTGTAGGCGCTGTGGAACCAGCTCTTCATCTGGTTGGTGTTGGTGGCGGGCATCTCGTCGAGGCGGTACACCTTTGTGATGATGCCTTGACGGGTGCGGTATTCCTTCAGTTGGTTGGCATACTCGGCCCAAGCGTCGTTGTTCGGCGTGATGATGAGGTATTCGGCGCCTTTGTCGTTGTCGCGCAGCCACTGTTGCATACGGGCCTCATAGTCGATGACGGGCAGCTGGTCGTAGTTGAGCAGCTCGGCGGCGAGGATGGGGTCCCAGTAGGGCGAACGCAGACGGTCTTCACCGAAATGGCCGTTGCCGCCTTCAAAGGTGACGGCGAGTTCCACGTTGGTGTAGACGATCAGGTCCTTGGTGACCGGGTTGTACTGGAAGGGCGTGACGGCCACGGTGACGGCATCGACGCCACGGATGTAGGAGCTACCCATGACGAAAGGCTCGGCAGGGTAGTAGGCATCTTTGCTGTAGACGCTCATGTCCTTCACATAGTTCATGTCAGGCTCCTCGTTCTCCGACTGTATGCGGAGGGCAGGGGCGATGTTGACGTTGTGGATCACTTCCTTGTCGAAGCTCAGCACTTGAAGCGTAGGCGTGGCGCCCTGCGGGATGGCCAGCATACGGCTGTCGGCAGGCAGGTTGGGCTTGCCGGCTTCGCTGGGGATGGCGAGGACGTTGATGCTCACCTCGCTCATCTCTTCACCACGGTATTGGATCGGGTTAAGCGTGACTTGGCCCACATTGTAGCTGATGTGCAGCCCGTCACGGGTCTTCTCCGTCAAGTTGAAGCCTTGCTTCCCCTTGACGGGATAGTTGAAGGTCTGTGCCAAAGCGGTGCTGCCGATGAGGGCAAACAGCACCAAGGCAATTGCGATGGGTAATGACTTTTTCATTGTGGTATTGTTTGGTTTGACATTCGATTTTTACGGTTCATGCTGCAAATTTAGCATAAAAACAAAAAAAAGAGACGAATCTCGCCTCTTTTTTTTGATGTGTTGTTGTGGTTTTTATCAATCGTATTCTCCCCAACGTATGCAAGCGCCTTGCAGCTGTTTCTTCAAGGGGAACATCAGTGTGACCTTTGCGGTGACATCGGTGTTGAAACGCATGCCCAACAGGTAGGGGTCGATATAACCGGCGCCTACCACGTGTTGCGACTCGCCGTGGATCTCCTCGCTGGTGAACGAGTTGATGACGGCGGCATGGCCCGAGACGTCAGCCTTGAGCAGGAGGTAATAGTTGCCCACGTTGATCTTGAAGAGCACGCCAACGCCGGCCACCACACCCGCATTCCATTGACGCATGCCTTGTGCCGTGACGGCTATGGTGTCGGTGCTCACAGGGATATATGACACACTATCGGTGCCATAGTGCAGGATCTCCTGCTTGTTCCAAACCATGGTGCCTTCTTTAGGAATACTTACAGGAAGGGTGAAGCGAGGGCCTACGAAGACATAGGGCCTGATGTTGCGTTGTGAGAAATAATGCGTGTAAACCAACTGCACGTTGACTTCCTGATAGTCGGCTTTGTATTTGCGGAGATAGTCCTTGTTCTCGTTGACGGCCACGGGGAAGTTGAGCACCTCGTAGCTAAGGGTGTCCTTACGCATGGCGAATAAGCCTTCGAGGCTGACGGAGCTGTTGTTGTTGATCATGCGCTCGATGGAGAGACCTGCCGTTGGACCGAAGTTGAAAGGCATGTGGTAGGGCGTCTTCGTCCCGCCGAAGTGCAGCCAATAGGTGGAGGTCAGTCCGCCTACAAGGCCTATGTTGTATCTGGCCTCAGAGGAGGTTGCCCTGCTTGACGACTGCAACGGCTTCTTAAACTGGGCGTGAGCCGCACTGCCAATAAGTAAAAGGACTAGGAGAAGTATTGAGGTTGACTTTTTCATTGCGTTGGAAGTCTTGGTTCGTTATTAGTCTTCAGGGAAATCGCCGGAGAGGACCGTTTTCTTGTTCTCGAGCAGCATCACGTCGCCTTTCGAAGGCAGATAGCCGTAGAAGAGGATCTGGTCGAGGCTCGTGCCTTCCTTGTAGTATTTCATGGTCTCGATGCCCCATTTGAGCTCCTCGATGACGGGCCTTACGATGGTGTCGATGATGATGTTGGCGGTGTCGCTGTCGTCGATGTGCACAATGGTCTCTTGGCTGACTTTGCCCGAGAAGATCACTGCATTCAGCGGCTGGGCTTTCGACGAGATGTCACGCACTTCGTAGTAGTAGATCGTGAAATAGGGGTCGGTGCCCATGATATATACGGTGTTGAAGTTTTCCGGCTCGTAGAAACCGTTCTGGAAATACGAGGGTGCGATGCTGTCGTTGATGAAATGATCGGGGTTGCCCGTGACCACGCTGAAGGTGGTGTCGGCATCGGAGCGCTCGAGGAAGTAGGCGTATTCGCCGGGGTTGCCTTTAGGATATTTGAAGTTGAGCTTGGCGATGCCCATGTGTTGGTCGAAGAAGTGGAAGTACTGAGGCGTCGGGATGGAGGTGGGCTGCTGTCTGTAGTGGCTGCCAGGGGCAAGGATCACATCGGTAATCCAAACGGAGTCGGCGATATAGGCGCCTTCGAGTTTGGGAGGCTCTCCGCCAAAGTGCAGGTCGTTGGGATTGAAAGCGGTCAGCAGACTCTGCGGCATAAACTCGTTGATGTTCGGGATCTTCTGGTAGCCATAGTACACGGTGGCGTTGGCCTCAGGATCGTCTTTGATGCAGGAACTGAGGAAACCCAGCCCACAGAGGAGAAGTAGTGTAATTAATAGGTGCTTCTTCATCATTTTGAATGCTTTTTTGCGCAACTCCCATCCTAAAATGGGGAAAATAATCTGCAAATGTATAGATTAATGTTTAATCTTCGACAAGAGAACGCAATTTTTTTATGGTTTATTATTGTCGAAACGTTATTTAATCAGACTGACTTTTCGGGTGACGATGCCGTCTCCGTAATCGAACACGATTATGTAAATACCGCTGCGACAGTTGCTTAGGCTATAATGATGTTCGCCGTTCGGGCTGACGTCCAATACAAATTGGTCGACAAGTTGGCTTGTCGTGTTGTAGACTTTGGCGACAACACGGCCTTTCCAATCGCCGAAACGCAGCGTCATCTCACCATTGGTGGGATTCGGCATGATGTCGATCGGCAAGGCATCGGAGTTCGTCGAAGGGCCAATGTCGTCTATGCCATAGAACGAGCAGACGAACCAGTAGCGGCGCTCGATGCGGTCGCTCTCGTCGCAGGGGTTGTGTACTCGGGCACGCAACCAAACGGTGTCTTCCACACGGTTGAGCACGGTGACGCGGCAGCAGCGGCTGTTTTCGCCGAAAGGCTCCAGTATCCACTGACAAGGTGTCTCCCAGAACCAGACGACGGAGTCCCATTCGGCACCCACGAGGCTGTCTTCAAGGGTGTAGTCGTAATAATGGATGTCGAACTCGGTGCTCGAGATGACCCAGTGTGGTGCGGTGTTGGTGCTGTCCAAGGGGAAAATGTCGGTGGGCTTGGGCGGGGTGGGCATGGTCAGCACGAGGTGGACGATGCTGTCGCAACCCATACTGCTGGGTATGGTGTCGGTGTATTCGCCAGGTGTGTTATAGAGGGTGCCATGCCAAACCAGTCCTGCGCAGGTGCCTGTCAGGACGTCGGTGCCGCCTTCGATGAGCTCCGATAAGGAGAGCTTCAGAGTGACGATGCTGTCGCAGCCGGCCATGGAGGGGAAGGTTTGGTCGTAGATGCCGTCTTCGTAGTAGGTGACGCCATTCCAGGTGTAGGAGTCGGAACAGACGCTTTGCACTATCGTGTCAGGGTTGATGATGCGGTCGGCCACGACCAGATGCAGGTCGACGATGCTGTCACAGCCTTCGGGCGTAGGCTCACTGATCTGCTCGTCGTAAACGCCGGGGTGGTCGTAGATGAAGCTGAAGCCATGGCCTTCGTAAAGTTCGGGATATCCTCGCCAGCAGCGGGCATCCTCATAAGAGGCATAGAATCCAGGCAGCGCGGTGACATACACAAATAGGCTGTCCTTACAGACGGGGTGCACGGCGTTGTCGATCTCGGCACCAATGATGGTGTCGCCAGTGATGACGATGTTGAGGCCGTGCTCGGCGTAGACAGAGCCTTTGCAGAGTTCCACCTCTTCGGTGAAGGTCTTTATTCGGGTGTCGACGTAGTAATGCGACACGTCGCTCGATTTCTGTCCCTTGGCGGTGGCGGTGAGCACCACTTCATAGACACGCTTCTCGGCAAAGGTGTGGTTGACGGGGTTCTGGGTGCTGGTGGTACCATCGCCGAAGTCCCATAGGAGGGAGGCGTTTTCGAGGTTGACTTCGGCCTCGAAGGTGATGGGCGCATTGGGACAGTATTCATAGGTGCCTTCTTTGGGGACGAAGGTGCCATTCATGTTGACCCTCGTGCTGAGGTCGATGGCCTTTGAGCCTACGAGGTAGGCATAGCCCTTGGCGACGCCGAAGCCGTAGACGTGGGCGTTGAAACCGCCGAAACATTGCAGATGGTGCACACCATGGTTGATGTTCTGACGGGTGAAGGCGTACTCATCGCTGCCGTTGACGTCCTCGAATTGGCTGGCAGGGATGAGGTTGCCGTCGAGTTCCACCGTGCCGATGTCACTGCGGTTGACGATGATGTTGACATGGTGGGTGCTGATGTTGATGTTCTCGTTGTTGAAGGTGGAGAAGGTGATCTCGTCGATGCGTTGCTCGATGGGGGCAATCCAAACCACCGAGGGGTCACCGATGGAGTTGCCGCCTCGCGTGGTGTTGTAGAGATACACGGCAGCGGGTCCCGTGCAGTCGATGAAACACGACTTTTCGTTGTTTTGCAGTTCGAAGACAATCGACTCGTTGATGCTAAGTGTGGCGATGGCTGTGCCGTTCTTGCGGATCACGTTGTTGTCGGAGGCCGAGGTGACCTTCACGTAGTCTTTCTCGCGCTCGAGCGAGCTGGTCACCACAAACTTCTTGCCCCACGATTGCAGAGGCATGGCTTGCTCGAAGATATGGTCGAAGCTGCTACCGTTTGTGGGCACGGCGGTGAGGTTGTTGCCGTTGAACACAGCGATGCGCTTGCCGTCGCGTGCCTTGACGCGTGAACCGCTCAGGTCGCGGTTGTTGTCGGTGTTGTTTGAACGCACCTGATAGACCTGCCCTTCGTTCAAGGTGGTGGTGAAGGTGCCGTGGTGTCCGCCCATGGTCTCCTCGGTGACGGTGATGTCGACAGTGGTGTTGCTCTCAGTGGCCACGATGAGGAAGGCGCTGGTTTGGTTCTGCGTTTGGACCGGGCTTCCGGCAGAGTGGGATTGGTCGTAGGTTTGTATGATGTATTCATCGGCCAAACTCTGTATGGGTAGCACATAGGAGGCGTCGAAGGAGAGGTGCGCGATGTTGGTGCAGAAGACCGATACGGTGTCGTCGGTGACCACCTTCAAGCCTTTGTTGACCACACTCTCCGAGGTGCCATCCACATAGCTGTGGGTCTCGGGAATCTCGACTGTGGTGATGTTGTTGGCGTTTACCGTGAACGATGTCGACCAGCCTGTTTGCGGGTTCGTTATGGTGCCGCTGCAGTTGCGTTTGGCGCTGATGAGCAATTGGGTGAGGATCCAGTTGCCGTTGTTGGGCGCATTGGAGATGTATTTGTGCCCGTTGGTCATATAGGAAACCCAAAACTCCGTGCCTTGCGTGGTTGCCTCTTGTGCTTTGGCTGATGTTTGGATGAGTAGCAATGCTGCTATGAAAATGAAAATGGCTTTGAGATGTCTCATAACTTTGTGGATGGTTGTAGATTTGTTTATTCTAATAGTATAACTTTCTTTGTCATGGTGCCTTCCTTGGCATATAGTGTGAAGAGATAGATGCCAGGGGCGGTTTGTGGTAGGGCGTAGCTTAAGGAATAGGCATCGTCGTGGTTGAGGAAATGTCGTTTGTCAACCAACGTGCCTCTCATGTCGTACACCTTGAGGTTGATGTCGCCTGTGAGGTGCTTGAGTTCGAGGGTCATCTGTCCTTTGTTGGGGTTAGGCACCACGTCAAAGGTTCCCGCGGTCCCTGAGCCTGTCGAAGGGCCGCCGTTGTCCTCAATGCCATAGAACGAGCAGACCAGCCAATAACGGCGGTCGATGCCCTCGGGATGGCATTCGTTGATGACCTTGGCATGGAGCCAAACGGTGTCTTCCACCTGGTTCAGCACATAGATCTTGCAACTCTGGGTCTTAGGGCCGAAAGGCTCAATGACCCAAGTGACGTCGTCTTCCAGGCTCCAGATGACGGTGTCCCATTCGCATTCGGGATTGATGTCGTGCAAGGTGTAGTCGTACGAGTTGATTTGGAACTCGGTGGCGGTGACTACCCAGTGGGGCGCGGTGTTGGCAGGGTCGGTAGGGTAGATGTCGGTGGGGTTGGGGGTGAAGTCGAGGTCAAGGTCGAGATGGTAGATGGTGTAGCACCCCGAGGGGTTGGTGACGGTGTCGTTATAGATGCCCGATGCTGTATAGGTGTTGCCGTTCCATTCGAAAGTGTCGCAGTGTCCGCTTACGTGTTCCATGCCTCCTTCAATAATCTCGTTCACATCGAGGGTCAGGTTGACGATGCTGTCGCAGCCGTTCTCCGTGGGGAAGGTTTGGGAAGCAGTGTACACCCCGGGCGCGTCGTATTGCAGGTTGAATCCGTACTCGTTGTACACCCCGGGCCCACTGAAGCACAGCTCGTCGAAGATGTCCTGCCCTGGGGCGTTTTGCATGTCAATATAGAACACGGTGGTGACTGAAGTGGAGCCCGCGCAGGGGTTTTCTTGCGTGGTGATGGTGAAGGAGACTTCGTAAATCTTATGCTCCGAGTAGGTGTGGACGAAAGAGGTGGCGGTGCTGGTACTGCCATCGCCCAGGTTCCAAAGCACCTCATAGTTGCTGTAGTTGATGTCGGCCTCGAAGTTCATGGGGGCTAGGGTGCAGTGGGTGATGGTGTCGCCATTGTTCACCACGACGTCGTCGATGGTGAGGATGGTCGAAAGGTCGGTGGCCTTTGAGCCGACCATATAGGCATAGCCTCGGGCACGACCGAAGCCATAGACATGGGCGTTGAAGCCATTGGGACAGCTGAGATGGTGTACACCGTGGCTGATGTTCTTGCGGTAAAAGCTGTAGTCGCTGTTGCCGGTCACGGGTGAAAACAGGTCGGCATCGAGGAGGATGCCGTCAAGATACACTTGGTCGATGTCCTGGGTCTCAACGATGATGTTCACATAGTGGTTGGCGATATTGACGTTGTTGTGGTTGTAGTTGAAAGTGGAGAAGGTGATGGCGTCGATGCGCTGCTCGACGGGGGCAATCCACAGCATCGAGGGGGCGCCGGTGTTAGAGCCGTTCGAGCTGGTGTTATAAAGGTAGACAGCGCAGCTCTGCGAGGCCTCAAGATAGCATGATTGATCCCAGCTGCGCAGTTCGAAGGAGTATGACTGTCCGGTATTGAGTGTGCAGAGCCTCGTACCGTTTTTGTATATCTCGTTGTTGTCGGCAGCCGAAGTGATTTTCACGTAGTCATTGTTACGGTCGAGCGACGAGGTGACAATGAATTTTTTGCCCCACGAGTGTATCGGCATGGCCTGTTCGAAGATGCAGTCTTGGTCGCTGGTAGCACTGTTGGGGACAAGGGTCAGGTTGTTGCCGTTGAAGATGGCGATGGGCTTGCAGTCGCGCGAGGTGACCCTGGTGCCGCTGAGGTCGCGGTTGCCCATGAGGTCGTCGTTGGAACGCACCTGGTAGGCTTGCCCTTTGTTTAAGGTTATGCTAAACTCTTGTCCAGCGGGTTTGTTGCCCAAAGTCTTCACTTTTGGGGTGATGTCGACGGTGGTGTTGTCCTCGGTGGCCACGATGACGAAGGCACTGGTGGGGTCGTAGCTTCCGGTCGACTGCTCATGGGTTTGTATGATGTAATCAGCGCCCAGTCCTTGGGTGGGCAGCACATAGGATGCGTCGAAGGAATAGGTGGCGATGTTGGCACAATAAACCGAGACGGTATCCGTCGTGGTGATCATCAGTCCTTTGTTGACGACCTGCTCATATTCGTAGTTCTCAATGTACACCTGCTCCTCCTCAAGGTCGATGGAGAAGATGTTGTTGGCCTCCACGGTGAAATCATGTCTCCAACCGGTATTGGGATTGAGGATGGTGCCTTCGCAGCTACGCTTGGCACTGACCATGAGCTGTACGCGTACCCAGCCGCTGGGTGGGATGTTGGGATGGTATTTGAAGCCGTTGCTTATGAACGACAGCCAAAACTCTTTGCCTTGGGTGGACAAATCTTGGGCATGGCTTGCCGGTATGAGCATGACCAGGAACAGGAGCGAAAGCAAGATGGCTTTTGAGCGTTTCATCATAGGTGTTTTTTAGTGTGATAGTAGTGCCTATTATTAATTAGGTGCGGTAGTAGTAGGTTTAATAACAACCGAGGTTAGTGGATGATGACTTTTCTGGTTAAGGTCCCTGATTTCCCAGTGACGACAAAGCAATAGATGCCACTCGTCAAGGTTTTGAAGTGGTAGGGCAGGGTGTAGTGATCGGATGTGTTCGAGGTCTGGAACTGGTCGATGAGCGTGCCACGCATGTCGTAGATCCTTACTTCGTGTTTGCCAATGAGATGACTGAAATGCAGGGTCATCTCACCATTGTTGGGGTTAGGCACGACGTCAAAGGTCCCTAAGGTCCCTGAGCCTGTCGAAGGGCCGTCTTCGTCAATGCCATAGAACGAGCAGACAAACCAATAGCGTTGTGACACGCCCTCGGGCTTGCATGCGTTGTACACTGTGGTGCGGAGCCAGATGGTGTCTTCCATTTGGTTGAGCACATACATCTTGCAACGTTTTCCCACGGGTGTTGTGGTGGTGTCGGGCTCAAGCACCCAATGGACTTCAGGGTCTTCGAAGGCCCAGGTGATGGAGTCCCAGCTGCAGTGTGGGTTGTTGTCCCATATCATGAAGTCGTACGCGTTGATTTGGAACTCGGTGGCGGTGATGACCCAATGGGGTGCCGTGTTCTCGGGGTCGACGGGGTAGATCTCGGCAGGGTCGGGGGTGTAGTCCAGGTGAAGGTTGAGGTGGACGACGCTGTCGCAGCCTAAGGAGGTGTAAAGGGTCTTGTCATAAAGCCCCGAGAGGGTGTAGACGGTGTCGATCCAATAGTAGGAATCGCACGTCGAGATGTTGGTCGTGGCGCCTTCCACATTGCCTGAGATGGTGAGATGGCAGTCCACAAGGCTGTCGCAGCCATCGATGGTGAGGAAGTGCTGTTGGTAGTTGCCGCTTTGGCTGTATTCCTGTCCGTTCCAGTGGAAGGTGCCGCAGGTGATGGTGTCGAAGCCGGTGTGTTGCGGCTGTCCCATGGTGAGGTGCAAGGTCACCACGCTGTCGCAGCCTCCGATGGAGATGAACGACTGCTCGTAGACGCCTGGGGCGGTGTACGTCTGCCCATTCCATACGTAGCTGCTGCCGCATTCGTGATGCTCGAATTCGACATTGATCTGGTCGTCGACCACGAGATGCAGGTTGATGACGCTGTCGCAGCCATACACGCTCTGCAGGTAGAGCTGTCGGTCATAAACGCCGGGGTGGTCGTATTGGAAGCTGAAGCCGTAGCCGTCGTAGATGCCTGGCGTGCCTTGCCAGCAGCGGCCGTCGTTGATGGGGATGTGATAGGAGGGACGTGCCGTGATGTAAAGGAGCAGCGAGTCTTGGCATTCGGGGTGCAGGGGGTTGTCCTGCAAACGGGTGAGTAGGGTGTCGTTATGGATGAGCACGTTGTTGAAGCCGAAGCCGCTGTAGAGTCCGCCGGTGCAGACCTCGTCGTTTTCGACGACATATTGTTGTCGGGTGTCAACGAAAAAGTGTGTGGTGTTGCTTGACGAGCCTGAGCATCCGCCTTCGGTGCTGGTAATTGCCAAGGAGACATCGTAGACCCGCCTCTCGTTAAAGGTATGGGTCACCTGGTTGGAGGTGCTGGTGGTGCCGTCGTCAAAGTCCCAAACGAGTTCGTAGTCTGTTAAGTTGACTTCCACGTTGAAGGTGATGGGTGCGTCGACACAATAGAGGAAGGTCTCGTCGGGTAGCACCACCTCGTTGTTGAGCGTCATGCTGCTGCTCAAGTTGATGGCGTTGGAACCGACGAGATAGGCATACCCTTTAGCATGGCCGAAGCCGTAAACGTGAGCGTTGAAGCCGTTGGCACAGGTGATACGGTGCACCCCATGGGTGATGTCCATTCGGGTGTAACTATATTCGTTGTTGCCGTGAACACGGGTGAACATCAAAGGTGAGATCTGCTCGCCATCGAAATACACATGGGCAATGTCTTCTGTGTTGACGATAATGTTGACGCTATGAACTTCGATGTTGATGTTGGGGTGGTCGAAGGTGGAGAAGGTCACGTCATTGATGCGTTGCTCCACGGGTGCAATCCAAACCATGGAGGGGTCGCCCTGTCCGCCTCCCGGGTTCTGGTCGTAACTTGAGTTGTTGAAAAGGTATACGGCGCAAGGTTGGTTGGACTCAAGGAAGCAAGAGCCTTCGGACTCCAGCATGGGGAAGGTGTACGACTGTCCTGCTGCAAGCATAACCAACGGTTCTCCGTTCATGGTGACTTGGTTGTGGTCGGCACTTGAGGTGATCTTGATGAAGTCGCGATTGCGGTTGCGCGAACTGGTCACCACAAAGCTTTTGCCCCATGAGTGCAGGGGCATGGCTTGCTCGAACACATGGTCATATCCGTCTTCAAGGCTGGTGGGGATGCATGTGAGGGTATTGCCATTGAAGACGGCAATGCGTTTGCAATCGCCAGTCAGGATCCTGGTTCCACTTAAGTCACGCTGATCGCCGGTCCTCGTCGACCTGACAAGATAAGTCTCCCCAGCATTCATGGTGATGGTGAAAGTCTCGCCTGCCAGGTGTCCACCTAGAGTGTTTACGGTAGGAGTGATGGCTATCTCGGTGTTGTCTTCTGTGGCCACGATAAGGAAGGAACTGGTCTCGTTGTTGGTGACATATGCGTTGGCATAGAATGTCTTTGATTGGTCATAGCTTTGAATGATGTATTCGTCGCCTAAACTCTCGGTAGGCAAAACGAAAGAAGCGTCAAATGAAACATGTGCGATGTTGGTGCAATAAACCGAGATGGTGTCGCTGGCTTCCACCTTGATGCCTTTCTGCGAAATGGCCTCATAGTTGAATTGGTCGTGGTAGCCTTGCGCTTCGGGAATCTCCACTGTGGTGATACTGTTAGCCCTAACGGAAAAGGGATGCGACCATCCTGTCAACGGGTTGGTGACGGTGCCATTGCAGTCGCGCTTGGCACTAATGAGCACCTGGTTGATGATCCACCCGCCTTGGGTGTGATCCCTGTACCCGTTGTGCATGAACGACAGCCAAAACTCCTTGCCTTGCGTAGATGTGTTTTGTGCCATCGTCGCAGGCAGGCTGATGATGCATGCAAGAAGAAATAATATGTTCCTCAAGCGCTTCATTCTATGTCCGGTAAAACTTATTTCTGAATGACGACTTTCTTCGCCACAGTGCCTTCTTTGCTGGTCGCCACGAAGAAGTAGATGCCGTCTTCACGCTGCTTCATATTATAGGTGTAAGAACTCGGTCCCTGGCTGTTGTAAGTCTGGAACTGGTCAATGAGAATGCCTCGCATGTCATACACCTTCACGTCGACTTTGCCCGTGAGATGTTCGAAGTTGAGCGTCATCTGTCCGTTGTTGGGGTTCGGTATGACGTCGAAGCTGGTTTGTGTGTTGCCGTTCTCTTCCACTCCATAGAAGGAGCTGAGGAGCCAATAACGCTGCTCGATGCCTTCCTCGGGAGCGCAACGGTTGAAGGCATGGGCCTTCAGCCAGATGGTGTCATCGACTTGGTTGAGCACATAGACACGGCAGCATTGGTTCCTGTTGCCAAAAGGCTCCAGCACCCATTGCGGTGCCTCGTCGCAGCTCCAGGTGACGCTGTCCCAATGGCAGTTCGGGTTCTGGTCCCACAGGTTGAATTCGTATGCGTTGATTTGGAACTCAGTGGCGGTAATGACCCAGTGGGGCGCCGTGTTGGTGGCGTCCATAGGATAGATCTCGGTGGGGTTGGGGGTGTATTCAAACTGCACATTCATGGTCACGAGGCTGTCGCAGTCATGGATGTTCTTGTAGGTGCGATGATAGGTGCCCGACATGTTGTAATCCAAGTCATCATGGTCGGTGTAGATGATCTCGTGCCCCTCGGGATCCCAGTAATAGTTATCGCAGTTCTCATCGTCACCGACAGTGAAGCTGTATTCGTCGTGGTTGTTGATGGTGAGGTAAAGCGTAGCTTCGCTGTTGCAACCATAGCTGTTGACGTAGTGGTGGGTGTAGACGGTGCTTTCCGTGAAGGTGAGGTCCACGTTGTAGGCGTCGTTTTTCCAGCGGTAGCTGTCGCAGTCGGTCACAACCACCTCATTGGTGTAGCTGGGCCTAAGCTCAAGGTTCAGGACAAGGGTGCTGTCGCAGGAGTTGGGGTACGACAGGGTGTCGTAGTAGACGCCCGTCGCGGTGTAGGTCATGCCGTTAGAGGGCCAGGTGTATTCCGTGGCGCAGATCGACACGTTGTAGGTCTTTGAGTTGTAGTCGGATTGGCCGACGTGGAGCTGTACGATGCTGTCGCAGCCTAGGACGGTCTCGAAGTGATAGGTGTAAGGATAAGGGCTGGGCTGTAGGTAGTCGCCGTTGTAGTAATACCCCTGACCGCCTTCACAGGTCGACTCCCAGAGCTCTATTTCATAGCTCGGGTCTTGGATGAGGTTGAGCCTGATGATACTGTCGCAGCCGTGAACCGATTGCAAGGTATGGTAGTAGATGCCCGATGATGAGAGCGCTTCATCAAAGAACATATAATGCTCGCCTTGGCAGAAGTGGTCGGTGATGGGAGTCTCGTAGGTATCGTAGTTGTAAAGGTGCAGACGGATGAGCTTGTCGCAGCCATATTGGGTCTGGGTGTGATGCTCGTAGACGCCGGGCGTCTGGATGTCCTCACCGTAGAAGTAATATGTGTCGTTTTCGCAAATGTAGTGGTCGATGTCTTCCACTTCGTTGGGATGCACCACAACGGTCACGCTGACGTTCTGCGTGGTGATGCCGTCGCTGACAGCACAACTATAGGTGGTGGTGCCTACAGGAGGCGTGGCCACGGGATGTTGCGAAGTGGGGTTGCTGAGGGTGTTGGCCGGAGTCCAGTTGTAGGTGTAGTTGCCTGTGCCGCCCGAGGGTAGGGCATGCAGGGTGGTCGACTCGCCTTCGCAGAGCTCGTTTTGGTCGGCCGAGGCCATGGCGGTCATGTTGGAGCCTTCCATGCTGACGGTGACTTGTGCCGTGCTGCTGCAGCCGCCTTGCGGGTTGGTGACGGTGACGGTGAAGGTGGTGGTTTGCTGTAAGGCCACGGTCTGTGTGGTCTGTGCATTGGGGTTGACCACCTTGTTGGCAGGTTCCCAGTGGAAGTTGAACGAACCGGTGCTGCCTGCGCTGGCCGTGAGGGTAGCGGTGCCACCGTAGATGACGGTGTTGGGCTGTGCCGTGGCTGAGGCTACGGGAGCGGCATAGACGGGCACGGAATAGGTCTTCGAGCTGGTGCAGTTCCCGTTGCCGCATGAGGTGGTCAGGGTTACCTGATAGTTGCCCGCATTGGCATAGGTGTGCGACACGTTCTGTCCCGTTCCGCTTTGTCCGTCACCGAAGTTCCATTGGTAGCTTTGGATCTGCTGTCCGCTGGGGTTGGTGGTAGAGGTGCTGGTAAACTGGGTGGGTGTGCCTCTACAAACCGAGGTATAGGTGAAGTTGGCATTGGGTTGCGGATAAACCACCACGGCTTCGGTGGTGGCGCTGTTGGTCTGGGTGCCCACGGTGATGGTGCAGGTGTAGGTGCCTGCCATGTTCAAGGTGCAATTCGGGCGGGTGGGGTTCTGAAGGTTAGAGTTGAATCCGCCGGGGCCGGTCCAATGGTAGGTGGCACCAGCCTGGCCTTGTGCCGTCAGATAGATGGTCTCGCCGACGCAGTAAGGACCGCCGCCATTGACCAGAGGAGGCAAGATGCCGCAGTCGGTGGTACCCGAACCGCCGGTCTTACTGAAGGAGATGTTACACGATTGGTTGGAGTAGTTCGTGATGACCAGGATGAAATAGTCGCCCGTTTGCGCTGTCGAAGGGATGACGCAGGTTTCGGTCGAATTGATAGAATAGCTGCAGCTCACCACTTTGTTGGAAGTCAAGCCGTTGGGACAAGGCGAGATAGGATCGGTGAAAGGACCCCAGCAGCAGAAGTCGATGTCGTGCGAAGGGGTACTGTACATGTAGATGTTGATGTTGCCAGGGTTGGCAATCCTCATGTGATACCAAGCCGGGTTAGGAGTGGTGTATAAGCAGTCATAATAGGGTCCCGATTCGCCACTACCCGCATTGACGCCAGCAGGGAACTGATACATTCCGTTGTCGGTGCAGAAGGGGTCGGAGTTGGCGCAGGTGTTGTTCTGCCTCGACCTGTTGTAGACGTCCATCATCAGCGAGAGCACGAGATCTAGTGGCAGGGCGGCTTTATAGTCGCACGACAACTCGGCGGCTTGGACCTTGTCCATGCTCAAAAAGGCGTTGGCATTTTGGGTACGGAAACTGGTGAAGTCCTCCTGAAGGTTGATGCCTTCATAAGCCTCGTTGGCGCTGATGACGAAAACACCGTCGTTTTCACTGGTAATGACATCGAAACGGCCGTCATTGACCAGCTGATACATGAAAAAGATTCGTTCGTCGAAGTTGGCTATTTCAGTGATGTCAAAGCTAATCGTTGACGAGGTGTAGACTGTTTGCGGTTGCTGCGCCCATTGTTTCATAGGAAGGGCTAAGAACAATAAAGCCGTCAACACAATTTTCGAGAATCTATTCATGGTCTTTTGTTTTATTGGTAATACTCTAATTTATTGAATATCAAAATTATAAATCAAAACAAAGCGAACAAGGCATGCAAAAATGCCTTATTTGCAACCGACAAATATAGCAAAAAATCCCAAAATACCCAGAAAATCGGGAGAAATTAATGAAAAAAAGCGGCCGAAACCGCTTTTTTTTCTACTTGTTAGACTTGTCGTTAGGGCTGTATCACCACTTTCTTGGTTCGCATGCCGTCTTTGCTAGTGACGACGAAGAAGTAGATGCCTTGCGTGCGTCGCTTCATGGTGTAGGTGATAGGCCCTGCGTTGTTGTCGTTATGGGTCTGGAATTTGTCGATCAGGTTGCCTCTCATGTCGTACACCTTGATGTCGACCAAGCCGCGGAGCGAAGCCAAGTCGAGTTGCATCTCGCCGTTGTTGGGGTTGGGCACCACGTTGAAGTCGATGGAACCAGTCGAAGGACCAAATTCGTCGATGTCGTAGAACGAGCAGACGAACCAATAGCGGCTGAAGACACCCTGTGGTGCGCAGTTGTTGTAGACTGTGGCGCGGAGCCAGATGGTGTCGTCGATATGGTTGAGCACATACATCTTGCATCTTCTTCCCACGGGTTGGGTTGTGGTGTCAGGCTCGAGCACCCAGTTGACGGTGGGGTCTTCGAAGGCCCATCGTATGGAGTCCCAACGCGGCAGGCCGGTGTTATCCCAGAAGGTGAATTCGTACGAGTTGATTTGGAACTCGGTGGCGGTGACCACCCAGTGGGGTGCGGTGTTGGCGCTATCGGTGGGGTAGATGTCGCTCGGCGTGGGCGTGTAGTCGATGTGAACGTTCATGGTCACCAAGCTGTCGCATCCGTGTATGTCGCGGTAGGTCCTGTGGTAGGTGCCCGATTGGGTGTAATCCAAGGCTTCGTGGTCGGTGTAGACGATCTCATGTCCTTGGGGATCCCAATAGTAGCTGTCGCAGTCGTCTTGGTCAGGCATGGTATATTCATAGATGGGATGCACGGTGACGCTGACGTAGACCTGTTGTTCGGTAAGGCCGTCGCTGACCAGGCAGGTATAATTGGTGGTGCCTACTGGCGGTGTGGCAACGGGATGCTGTGCATTAGGCGAACTCAAGGTGTTGGCAGGTGACCAACTGTAGGTGTAATTGCCTGTTCCGCCTGTGGGGATGGCATGCAGTGTGGTGGATTCGTTTTCGCAGATCTCGTTTTGGTCGGCGGAGGCTTCAGCCATCAGGTTGGAACCGGCCATGTTGACCATGACTTGAAGGGTGGTGGTGCATCCACCTTGTGTATTGGTGATGGTAACGGTGAACTCCTGCGACTGCTGGATGGCTATAGTCTGCGTGGTCTGTGCGTTGGGGTTGACCACCATATTGGCAGGCTCCCAATGGTAGGTGAAGTTGCCTGGGGTGGAAACGTTGACGCTAAGTGTGGAGGTGCCGCCATACATCACAGAACTTGGCGAGGCGGTCACCAAGGCTTCGGGGAAGGCGAAGACCGAAACGGTCTGGGTGATTTCGTCTGAGCAGTGGCCACGACCCGTTTCCACAGTATGGGTTACCTGATATTCGCCAGGCGCGGCATAGGTGTGAGTGACTTCTTGTCCTTCTGCCGTCTCTCCGTCGCCGAAATCCCAGAAGTAGCCCGTGATGGTCTGACCGGTGGGTTCGGTTTCGGCTGTGCTGTTCAACTGGGTGGGATTGCCTACGCATACTTCGGTGTGGGTGAAACTGGCAATGGGCAAGGCGTACACGATGACTTCGGTGTCGCCAGTAGTGGTTTGTCCGCCGACCGTGGTGACACAGGTATAAGTGCCGCCCATCTCGAAGGTGCAGTTGGGAATGATGGGGTTTTGCATGGTGGAAGTGAAACCGTTGGGGCCTGTCCAGCTGTAGGTGGCACCGCTTTGTGCAGTGACATTCAGGCTGATGGTTTCGCCGACGCAATATGGACCGTCGTTGGTAGCAATACCAGGCAGGATGCCGCAGTCGGTCTCCCCTGGGCCAGAGTTGGGAGCCTTGGTGAAGGAGATGGTTTGTTGTACTTGCGCATAATTAGTGATCACGAGGATATAGTACTCACCCACTTCAGGCAAATGAGGCGGATTGTTATTAGAAGTAACGCAATTACCATCAATGAGAGACGAAGAACCGTGGTTGTGTTCCGAAATAGGATAACCAAGGTAAGCGTCTTCAACACTAGCGGTAGAGTAGCTACAGTCAACTAATTTGTCACAAGTCAGGTCGTCGACACATGGATCATAAGGGTCGCTGAACGGACCCCAGATGCAGTAGTCAATGTCATTGCCTTGGCCGTAATTGTCGTGTGCTTCCATGTGAATGATAAACTGACCTGGAGTATGTATTCTCATGTGATACCACGAAGGATAAGGCTGACTGGAGAGGCAACCGTATTCGGGACCAATCTCTCCAGTGGCACCGCCTTGGTAAGCAGCTTCAAACTCAATCACTTCTGAAGTGCAGAAAGGCATCGAGTTAATGCAATGGTCATTATCAGCTCTCATATTAGCCGTATTCACGTCCATCATAATCGAGAGATAGTCAGAAGCTTCTACGGAGCTTTTCCACACACTCATCTGGTTAGTGACATCAATTTTGCTCAACAAGGAGAAGTCATTTTCAACATCCGCATAGAAGCTTTCGAACTCTTCCATGAAGTGGCAGTCATCGTCTTTCGGGGTAAGGGTGAATTGACCATATTTTTCTTCGGGAATCAGCACGAAACGGTTGTCATTGTTGATGCTATAAAGTAGGAAAGCCCTTAAGTAGACATTATTGATTGAGTGGAAGTCCAAGACAACACCTTCATCGGAATATTGCCGATAAGGGGTTTGCCCGAAGTGTCGTAACGGTATGAGAACCAATAATATTATGGCGAGGATCAGTTTTTTCATTGTCTTGGTGTTTCTGAATTATTTGACTACATTAACGCGTCTCATAGCAACGCCGTTCTCGGTTTGGATGCGGATGAGGAAGGTCCCCGTTCCGAATCTTGCCATTTCTATCTGTGCGCTGTCGCCTTCCGTCTCACGGTCGTAGACGGTCTGGCCGAGGGCGTTGATGATGGTGAGGCGTTGCAGACTCTGGGCTTCGACGGTGACGATGCCATCGGTCGGGTTGGGATAGAGCTTGGCTGTGATACTGTATTCATCGATGTCGGTCGAGTTCTTCACTTTGACGGTCAACGACTTCTCTGACAGGCCACACTCGTTTTCGGCTTTCACATTGATGACGGCATCGCCGCGGAAGGTGTCGCTCCATGTGACGTTGGCATGGCTGCTGTTGGACTCGATGCTGCCTGCTTCTTGAGGCTCAATACTCCAAGTGTAATCCGCTAACGTTAGTTCTTCCTCGTTCAAGGCGGTGTAGGTGCTGTTGGGTGTCAAACGCACGTCAACCTCGCTGTCACCGTTGATGGATCCGATAGCCGGAGTGTAGTTGAGGTTCAGGTGCAAGGTGACGATACTGTCGCAACCCATAGTGTTGATGAAATAATCCACGTATTCACCACTTTGGGTGTAGGTGTTGTTGTTCCAAGTATAGCTGTCGCAAGCCTCAATGGTAAAGTTTACATGCGAAGGCTCAGCGATGGTGAGGTGCATCACCACGGTTGAGTCGCAGCCGTGAATCGAGGTGAAGGTATGTTCATAGATACCGCTCTCGACCAGTGTTTCTCCAGCCCAAACATAGCTGCTGCAGGCGGTCACCTCTGATTCGGTGTTGTAGCTGTCGACAAGGCTGAGGTGCATGACCACAGTAGAGTCGCAGCCATAAACACTTTGCAGCACTTGCATATAGTCGCCAGCCTCACTGTATTCAACGCCATTCCAAGAATAGGCGCCGCAGGTGGCCATGTCAAACTCGGTATGTTGCAGCGGATGGATGGTGAGGAGGAAGTCTTGGCTTGCGTCGCCACAGCCGTAAGGCGAAATGGTGGTGAGGGTAAGGGTGACGCTGCCGTTGGCGATGTCTTGTTCGCCTGGCGTATAGATGGTCTCGATGCTGGCCAAATTGCTGAAGCTGCCATCGCCGTCGGTTGACCATGTGGTGAATCCGGCTTCGTGGGTGATGGCGCTGAGGTTGATGCTCTCGCCTTCGCAGATCTCGCCTTCGGTCTCCATCTCGATGCTGGCTGCCTCATGGAAGTTGACGATCACGTTGTCGCTTAGGGTTTCGCCCGCCTCATTGGTGGCGGTGAGGGTCAAGGTGACGGTCTTGTTTTCCAGGTCTTGCTGGCCAGGGGTATAGATGGGGTTGAGGATGTCGTTGTGGTCGAAGCTGCCGTCGCCGTTGGTGGTCCAAAGCAGGCTCTCGTAGCCGATGGACTCTGCTTGCAGATGGGCTTCTTCTTCTAGGCAGATGTTTTGGTTGGCACCTGCGTTACAGGAGAAATTGATGTGACGTACGGGGAAGAGGATGTCGTCGAGCCATACGTGGTCGGCACCATTGGTGCCAGAGGCGTTCTTCTCGTAAGTCCAAGTGAAGGTATGCTCGCCCTGGGTGACAGGGAAGACAAGCTCGCGCCAGTTGAGTTGGCCTGACCATTCCTGTTGCAGTTCACCGTCGATGTAGAACTTGAGGTTGTCGCCGTTCAGTTCGCAGTCGGTCTTTCTAAAGAAACGGATTTCGTCGGTCTCGTTTTCCACTTCGAAGGTCAAACTCAACGTGGAGGTCTCGTTATGTCCGATGGTACCTGACTGCAGGCAGTAATTGCCCTGGTTCGGGTTGGTGTTGACGATGGTCCAAGGATGTGTGGGGTCGTTCTCCCATTCCAGCTCTCCCATGCCGTTTTCGAAATGGGAGAGGTCGAGGCCGACACGATGTGAGAAGGAGTTTATAGCGGTATAGGGGCCTGAAACGACGTTGAGAGCGAACAAGGCCGCTTCGCCTTTAGGCATGTTGGCCGACACGCTGACAGTATAGGTTGCCTCAATACTTTGTCCGACGTTCACCACAGGAGTAGTGATGGTGGGATTGCTGATGGTGATGTATTGTTGGTTCGAGGTGGTAAGCGTAGCCACGACGTCGTTGGCAGTCATACCGCCGTTGTTTTCGTAAACGAAGGTGATTTCGGCGGTTTCGCCTGGGTCGAGACGTCCGTTGTTGTTGCCTTTCACCGTGCCGCCGTCGATGATGGTCATAATATCATCAATTTTGATTCTGGGAGCGAAGGCATTGAAGCTGAAGTCGTGTCTCCAGGTGTGATTGCCACTGACCATGGTGAGCTTAAACAGAAGCGGGGTCTCATGGGGCACGTTGTTCGAGATGGTGATGCCGAAGGCGCTTTCGAGGTTGGTGGTTTGGTTGGGGCTCAGAGCGGGGATGGTGGCCGTGCTTTCGTTGATGGTCACGTATTGGGGCGTCTCGGTGGTGAGGGTGGCTGTGGCTATCGTGGAGGCTTGGTCGCCAGTGTTCTTGATGGTGATGTCGAACGACGACTGCTCACCCGATTCCAGCTGGTGGTTGCCGTTGGCATCGTGCGGAGTCAGCTCAGTCACGCTGAGGTTGGGCTCGCTGATGACGTGGATCGTGCCCACATAACGAAGCTTGTCCTGTTTGGTGGCCACGATGGTGATGTTGGAGTTCGAAGGCTGGGCAGTAAAGGTCATGACTTGGCTGCTGCCTGTGGCGGTGGCCACGGCAAGGATGTTGTTGTTGCGTGTCAGAGCGATGACGGCGCCTTGCGGGGCAGTCACGTTGATGCTGGTTGTGGCAGCCGTGATTTGTGCGGGGTGGTTGACCGTCATGGCGGTGGGCACCTGAGTGTAGAGCGTCAGGAAGGCGTCGCAGTGGGCGGTGAACATTTTGTATGTGATGGCCTTGTTATTCGCATTGTAGGGCCAGTTGCTTTGTGCAAGGAAGTATTTGCCGGCCACGTTGCCGAAAGCAGGTCTCCAGTTGCCTTCATAGCTGGCGTAAGGACCATAGTCAGGCATGAATTGCGGGTCGTATTGGTCGTACATGCCCCAAGCATAGGCGTCGTTGACGAAGGAGTAGGAGGTCTGGGTGGGTCCAATGCAACCCACGGCACCGGCGTTCTGTCCGCCGCTGGTGCGACGCATGAAGGCCTCGATGAGGCATTCAGGTGTGTGGTCGAAGGTGCCGGTCTGGCAGTTGATGGTGTTGACGAAGGTCATCTTACCCACGTTGTTCATCTGGGCCACATTGCTGGTGCTGAAGTCAGGCTCGCCCCAACCTTGGTAGTAGCCGTGGTCACGGTGTTGCAGCAACATGGAGCCGCTGTTGACGGCATTCACGACCTGTGCAGCGGTACCGCCTGTCCATCCACCGAGTTCGGCAGGCGTGGCAGGAATGTAGCCCAATCCGTTGGGACCAAAATAGTTGACCACCATATAGGTGTTTTGGTTGCTCGACCATTGGTTACCAGGATAACCGCTATAGATGGCATTGATACGCACGGGATTCTTGCCTTGGTTGCGCCAATAGCCGCCTACCACTTCAGAGCAAATCTGGAACCAGCGTTCGGTCTGCCAACCCAAGGCGGTGATGGGGTGGTCGTAGGAGGCCGCATCCAAGTTGGGGTTGGTGTATTCGTATTCCAGTTGTTTGCTCACCATCATCTGGGCTTCGTTGGCGTTGGCGGCCACGAGGCGCGAGAAGGCCATCTCAGGCAGCAGGTCACCCGTGACGTCGGCATAGCCATTGTCGGTGATGCAGTTGCCATAGCTGGTTGAGTGGTAGGTGTATTCTGCAGGGATGCCTACGCTCATGTTGGCGTTGTGGTCTCCAAGGAGCAGCACGGCTACAGGCGGGATGTCCCAACTGTTGTAGGCATTGTGGAAGTAACTCTTCATCTGGTCGGTGGTGGTGCAGCCCATATCACTGAGGCTCTTCACCTCGGTGAGGATACCTTGTTGGATGCGGTATTCGGCCAGTTGGTTGGCATATTGGCGGAAGCTCTCGTTGTTGGGGATGACGATGAGGTATTCGCAGCCCGAGGGACGGTTGTTGACCCATTCCTGCATGCGGGCTTCATAGTCGATGACGGGCAGCTGGTTGTAGTTGGCCAGGTTCTGCATCAGGATGGGGTCCCAATAGGGGGAACGCAGGCGGTTGTCGCCAAACGTGCCGTTGCCGCCGTCGAAGCGGATGCCGAACTGCAGGTCGTCGTACACACGCAGCTCTTTGGTGACGGGGTTGTATTGGTAGGGAACCACGGTGACAGCCACGGTCTGCACGCCACGCAGGCTGAAAGGCTCGCTGATGGTGACAGGCTGCTCGGGGAAGAAGGCATTCTTATTGTAGATGCTCGTGTTCCGTTCGTAGGTGTTGGGGCTGTCGTCGGTGTCGAACTTAATGGGTGCAGCAGGCAGAAGGTCGACGTTTTGAATGGTAGTCATGCTGCGGTAACCCATCTCGACATGGGCAGTGGCGCCATTAGGCACGGCCACAAAACGGCTGAAGCTAGGCAGGTCGGGCTCGCCAGCGTTGGCAGGCAGGCTGATGCCCGTGCCGCCTTGGATGACGTCGCCGGTATAGCCGTTGTCGGTGATGTTGAGGATCTCAATATGTTTCAACGCATGTCGCATCGTGATGGCGGAACGGGTGTTCTGCTCGACGCTGAGGCCTTCTTTTTGGGCCGAGTTGTTGAAATTGAAATCGCGCGTCTGTGCATTCAAGGCCATTGCCGAAAACAGCAGAATGGCGGAAACGAGTGTACGTGTAATAAGCTTCATGGTACGGTTATTTTGTTGATTTAACTACCTATTTAAATTAAAAAAGCGCGTAAAGATACGCACTTTTTTGGAATTAAGGTGCATTTTTCTGATGAAATGCATCATTTTTGTATCGACAGGCTACATCTTGATGATCCTTCGGCTCCAGCTTTGTCCGTCTTGTTGCACGACAATGTGGTACATGCCTGCAGGGCGACCTTTAAAGGAAAGGGTGCTGAGGTTCTTTTCTTCAAGGATGCATTGTCCGTTCGCATCGAAGACTTGGATGATGAAATCGCCTTCCAGCTCCAGTCCGATGCTGACTTGGTCAGTAGTGGGATTGGGATATAGCGTGAGCGGGAGGGCGTTTTGTTCGGCGGTGTTGTCCAAATAGGGCGGCAGGAAGATGTAGTCGATCCAGGCGCAGTCGGCTCCTGAACTGACAGAGTAGTCTTTTTCGTAGGTCCACGTGTAGACGTGTTGCCCCGGCCTCACTGTGTAGGAATGGTTGTACCATTCTATTGTTCCCGACCATCTGGCTTTCTCCTCATCGTCGATATAAAATATCAGGAAGTCATAGTTGGATTCCGATGAGACCCTACTATAGAACTCAAAGGTGCCTTCTTCGTTTGAGGTGTAGGTGAATGACAGCGATGACGATTCGTCATGCGTGATGGTGGTGTCCGACAAGGCGCAATAGTTGCCGTCGAAAGCACCATAGTTGATGATTTGCCAAGGATGGACGGGGTCGTTGGTCCAATACTCGGTGTTGAACATGCCGGATTCGAAACTCTCATACGAAAAGCCTATCGAGCATCTGATGTTGTTAGGCATAACGAGTTCCCCGCAGCTGGCGTCAAGATGCAATTCGACGTAGGGCACTTCTCCCGCGATGTATTCGACGTAGATGTCGAAGGTGAGGTCGGTCGAGGTTCCAATAGGCATGTCGTCGATGGTGGTCTCGGGATTGAGGACGTGGATGTAACCTTCGTTGTTCCTTAATGAAATATTTGGACTATGGGCATTATAATGGCCTGTGTTGGTAAGGTGGAAGGTGAGCGTCGCGTATTCTCCAGGATCCAGGTCTCCGTTGCCGTTGCCCGCTTGGTCGTTGATGTCGACGAGCTCCGCAATGATGCGTGGCGCGACGACGGCCACATCAAACTCGCGTTCAAACCCCATGCCATCGCATTCCGTCGTGACGGTGAAAGGCACATGGGTGCCGTCAGGGATGTTCTCGGAAAGCGTAATCTGGAAGGCGTCTTCAATCACCTGCTCCTCCTCGGGCGTCAAGGGAGGAACTGCGGTCTGCCCTTGGGCGATTTGCATCTGGCCGGTGGCGTTGGCAAGAACGGCAGTGCCTGTAGTGGTGGCATCAGTACCGACGTTACGGACAGCGAGGTCGATAGTGGCTGACTGTCCATAAGTAAGGTGGGCGACTCCGTCGTTGAAAGCGACGCTGTCGGCAACGACGAAAGGTCCGTTGACGGCTACCAAGGGGATGTCTTCCTCATGACGAAGGTAATTCAGTCCCGTCAAGGTGAGATGCACTAAACCGTTGGGCACATATTCCATGACATAGAGGGTCTGCTCCTCGCCAGTGCCTGTGGCAGTGGCCAACAGGTGTGCTTCTCCTCCGTATTCGGTGCTTAAAGCGATTTGTACACCTTCGGGCGCAGTGATGTGGAAGGGGGAGAAAGAAGTAATGGACGAGTCGTGGGAGGCTTGTATGATTTGAGGCACTTCCGTGAAAACCCTCAGAAAAGCGTCGCAGTGGGAGTGGAAGGTGTTGTAGATGGTGGTGCGCATGTCTGCATTGGTGTTGGGGAAGACGTGGAGGTCAAGGAAATACTTGCCTGACACCATGGCGAAAGAAGGGATCCACTCGGCCACATGGCTGGCATTGGGACCGTAATCGGGCATGAAGGTTGGGTCGAAGAGATCCCAGACACCCCATAAAAAGATGTCGTTGGCAAAGGAATAGGTTTGTCCTGACGGGCTGATGGCCCCAACGATGCCCGCATTCTGCCCATCTCGGGTCATACGCATCAAGGCCTCAGTAAAGCAGTTCGAGCTGAAGTCGTATTCTCCCGTCTTGCAGTTGACCGAGATAAGGAAGGGCATCTGCCCTACGTTGTTGATGGCGTTGAAGTCGCTGACAAGGATCAGGGGCTGGTACCATTTCTGTGTCCACCCATGGTCGCGGTGTTGCACAATATAGGCGCCTCGGTTGAAGGCTTCTATGACATCGTCTTTGGTGGCGCCCGTCCATTCTCCGAGTTCTCCAGGCGTGGCAGGAATGTAGCCAAGGCCGGTGGGACCGAAATAGGAAGTGATGGCACTGGTGCCCGAGGCGCTCGACCACTGGTCGCTCAGCGTGCCGGAATGGATTTCGCTGAGTCGGGTGGGGAACTTGTCGTGTTGGCTGAGATAGCCGTATATGGTCGAAATGGTGATTTGGAACCATAAGGTGGTCTGCCATGCCGAGGCCGTCAAAGGGTGTTTGTAGTAGTAAAGGTTCATGCAGGGGTTGGTGTATTCATACTCCATCTGCTTGCCGATGAAGATGGGCAGCTCCGACTCGTTTTGTGCGACAAGACGCGAGAAACTGATGTCGGGTAGGTTGTCGTCATTGATGTCGGCATAGGGGTTGTCAGATGAGATGAAACCGTCTTTGGGACTCTGGGTGCGGAATGCTGGGATGTAATGGGTCATGTCCTCGCCATGGTCGGCTAAGATACACACGGCCACTGGAGGAATGTCCCAGTTGGCATAGATGTCTCTGACCCACAACCTGAGCATGCCGGGTGTGGTGGAACCTGTTTCCCCAATAGCCATCACCTTGGTGAGGATGCCTTGACGGGTGCGGTAGTTAGCCAACTCCTGTGCAGCCTCGATAAAGGCTTCGTTGTCGGGCGTTAGGATGAGGTATTCGCATCCTGTGGCACGGTTTCTTGACCATTCTTGTCTGCGGGCATCATAGTCAATACTCGGCAGACTGCTGTAGTTCAATATGTTATTCTGCAGAATAGGATCCCAATACGGAGAGCGCAGGCGATCGTCGCCGAAGTGCCCGTTGCCGCCCTCGAAGCGGATGTCGATGTCCATCGAGCGGTGGACAGCCAACTCGTGTGTCACGGGGTTGAACTGGAACGGGCTGAGACCGATATGAATCACGTCGACACCACGCAGTTGCTGAGGCTCGGCGGTGCAGCATGCCTCCGATGGATAGAAGCAGTTGCGGGAATACACCTTCGGGTCTTTGAAGAAAGGAGGCTCAGGGTCGTTCTCGCAGCGGCTGCCTTCCGAGGGCGAAATGTTGATGCCCATGATGTGTTCGTCACGACTCATCCTGACGTCGACGATGGCTTTGGCGCCTTGCGGAATGGCGATGAAACGGTTGAAGGTGGGCAGTGCCGGCAGACCGTATTCGTTAGGCACTACTATGCCTTTTGTGGCTATGCTGTGCATGATCTCACCGTCGACCACGACGGTGTCGATGCTATAGTCGCCGAGCTCGAAATGCAGGCTGATGTGACCGCGGTCGGAAGCGGTGATGGTGAAGTCCTGGCCGATGGAGAACAAGGGCAAGGCCATTAGTAGAACTAGCGTAGATAAGATACGTTTCATATTATGTTGTTTTTCAATATACAAACAAAAAAGAAAGCCGTAAAATTACGACTTTCTTTTAAAATGCAAGGGAAAATGTTCAAAAAATCACACAATGCTATCTTTATTATTCCTTGACCCATTTGCCACAGGCCTGCTTCTGGCTGTTGTGCCATATCTCCCAAAGATAGATACCTGAAGGCAAATTCTCGGCATTGATGTCGGTGTTGAAATCAAATAACTTGGCCATAACCAATTGACCTTGTAAGTTGTAAATACGGATAACGGTGTTGTCTAAAGGGGACTCTACCTTCAGCTGGCCTTGGCTTGGATTGGGGAAGATGCTGAATTTCGAGCCTTGTTGCTCATGGGTATTCACATAGGTGGGCTCGTTCGTCTCAGTAAGCGTAAAAACGAATTGGTTGATATGTTCGCTGTCATACAGGTCGTCGTAGGCATGGAAGCGTAGGGCGTGTTCCTGTTCGGTCAGATAAGGCTCGTAAAACAAAGGCTGGATATGGTTGACAAGCCATCCGTAGTCTTCCCATGTCCATTCCTCGCCGCTTTTCTTGTAGAACGTCATAGTCAAGGTCAACGCTTCCTCGTCCAATGCATAGATGGTTTTGTTTGTAAGCGTCCAGTCTCCCTTTTCGTCCGACCAGGCACCCACTTGCCATTCCGTCACGCGGTCGTTGTCATCATACACATACCGGATGATTTCCGTATTGTCCCATTCGCCGTCGGTGAGCGTCTGGGTGATTTCCGAATCCTTCTTGCCGCTTGGCGTGTAGGTGTAGGTGGTCAGGGTCGTTTGGACCAGTTCGCCTTCAACACTGTAGTTCTCGACATGTGTTGTAAGCAAATTATAGGCTTCGTCATATTGGTAAACGGTTTTCTTTCTGAGCAACATGCCTTGGCTGATCCATGAGGTCCAGTAGTTCTCAATCTTGGTCTTGCCATCGTTCTCGTATTCATAGAGCCAATGCATATGATAGTCGTCGTCATATTCATCCTTGTAGTCTATCCTTTCGACCCTGCCTTCGCTATTGTATTCGTAGATCCAGTATTCGCTGGCATTCATGGCTCCCCAAAGATGTGATTTGGTCTTGACTTTGTAGTTTTCGTATGTATATTGGAAGGATTCGCTGTAGACGGGGTGGCCTCCTTCATGACGTGTGTATTCTTGCATCAGCAGGTCATTGTTGTAGGTGTAAGTGCTCCAAAGCTGATGGTCTGGGAAGTCATAACGGATCAGTTTCCCGTCTTCATCATAAGTGAAAGTAGAGGTCATTTCGTTGATCAGCTGCCCTGAGGCATCGAAGTGCTTTGCTACGACACTGGAGGGTTGCATCACCATGCCATCGGTGAATTGGGCGTAACCGATGCCCATGGCCATGGTGCAGAGTAGGATGGTTAGTAGCGTTCTTTTCATGGCGTTATCATTTTTTTTGTTTGTAGTTTTGTATGCAAAGGTATGTATTTTTTTTATTATTATTCTTTTTTGGTCTTTATTGCTGTGAATCTGATGGTAAATTGTCCAAAACAAGGGAGAATACGACATCACCGAAGACATTGTTTATTGTTTGATGTGCTTTTGCATAATGATAATTAGTAAATAATTCAAAAGCAAAGCAACGACTAAAAAAAAGATTTGTCAAGAGAAAACGAATTCGGTTTTTTCGGTTTTTTATTCAACAACTTGATTATCAGTTTATAATCAATCCATGAAGGACAACAGAAATACGTTCTTCGGAATCTAAGATCTTCTTCAGGCGTTTTTCGCGGTCCCAAATTGTACTGAAGGAACATTGTAACATGGCGGCAATCTGTATATTGTCCAAGCCCAAAAGACATAGATAACAATACATGAAATCTTTTTCCTTCAATTCGGGATGCTGTTGTTTCAGTGTTTCAAACAGAGGCGTATAATGCGCTAAAGCCACATTTTTGAGCTCGGCCTTTTGTGTGTCCGTGAGGGCAATGTCGGCATAGGCTGAAGGGGCAACTGTGGACTTAATGGCATTTTTTTCATTATTACAAACAGATAAAATTTGCTGGCAAATAGGCTCGTCCTCATATTTGTCGGCTTTGGGCTGCATCGGGTTGGCGTTATTGTTCTCCATGTTATGTTTCAACTGTTTTTTCAGGGCCATATTGCTACGTTTGAGCCTTCCCGCCAGAGCAGCCTGCTGTATCTTATGAGTTTGTCGCTCGGTTTCAATCTGGGTTTTGTAATGCTGTTTACGGCGCCTGCTGAAATAATAGAATAAGACGATGATAATGAGCGTCAATAACGACCATCCGGCGATAATTGAAATTAATCGTTTACGGTGTTGCCGAATATCTTCTTGATGTTTCCGCTCCTGTTGGGCTTGTCCAAATACTTTATATAACTCGGTCAGTTGCGATTTTGTCTCGCTATTGTTTTCTTCTTGGTTGGCAAAAGGAGCCAGGAAATCCGTATAGGCATGTGTTTCCAATCCTTTCGCTCTTCCAATTTCCACAAGCCATTCGGCTGCCTGTCTTTTTAAGCCCACATTAGATGTTGTGTTAAATACCTTATTCAAATACATCCATGCGGAATCGTACCTCTTTTCGTGATAAAACAATTCCCCTATGTTCATGTGGCGTACTTGACTTTCTCTGTCACTTTCTGAACTTTGAAGCAAATAGCGCAACCTTTGTTCTGCCGTCTCCGCCTGACACACACCTTTCTTGTATTCTAGATAGATTAGGTGCGCAGAAATATCTCTGTAAATCAAGGTGATAGTGTCGTCCAAGACATTTATTGCTTTCTGATAATAATAAGTTGCACTATCCAATTGTTTCATCATGTCATATTGCGAACCAATTTCATTGAGCATTCGTGCAGTATTCCATGATGGTAAGTCCAGTTTGTTATAATAAGTCATGGATTGTTGAGCAAAAAAAATGTCCTGCTCATGAAGATAGAGATCAGAGAATATGCTTGACAGTCTAGTATAGTTATATGCTAGAAATTGTGCTTTTTCATTTATTAATTCCTCTTCCTCGAAACACTTCTCCATCACCTCCAATGCCTTAAAATATTCCTTACAGGCCTCCACCACATTGTCCTGTTCGTAATACCCCACACCATTAATGTAATGGGAGCGGGCGTCCAAAAAGGCGTTGGTAGAGACGTTGCGCGCAACGTCTGTACACGCATACAATGAATCGTAATAATCCACCGCCTCCAACAATTCCGCGCGGTTGGTCTGGAACTGGTAGTTCTTATATAACAATTCTGCTAACAAGAGGTGGGCATAATGGTTATCGAATGTTCCGCCCGTAGAGGCATGGCGTGCCGCGTCTCCGCCGTCATTGTCTAAATAATCCCTCAGCACAGCCAACGCGCTGTCGGGCCGCTGCCACATCAGGCTGTCGATGGCGGACAATTCGGGCGACACGTCGGTTGGTAGAGACGTGCCATGGCGCGTCTCTACAAAGCGGTTGCAGGCCGAAAACGCCACAATCCCAACAAGAAACACTATGGAACACCACCGTTTCATGTCTGCAAAGATAACAAAAAAACGGACACGGACCTCACATAGGGCAGAGAATAAATCCTCTGTGTTCCTCTGGGAAATCCGTGTCCCAAAACACACCGCGGTGTGCGGCTCGTTATACGATGCCTGTAAATCCCATGAACGCCAAGGCAAGGATGCCAGCGGTGATCAGGGCGATAGGCGTGCCTTTCATGCCTTTGGGAGGCTCCATCAGGTCAATGTGCTCACGGATGCCGGCGAAGATGACCAAGGCCATGGCGAAACCGAGGGCGATACCGACGGCATAGACAATGGACTCGCCGAGGCTCAGCATGTGGGCCACGCCGCCATAGTTGAATTCCTTGGTGACCACGGTCAGCGACACGCCGAGGACGGCGCAGTTGGTCGTAATCAGCGGCAGGAACACACCCAAGGCGGTGTATAGCGACGGACTGATTTTCTTCAGGATGATCTCCACCATCTGCACCAAAGCGGCGATGATGAGGATGAAGGCGATGGTCTGCAAGAAGGTCAGCTTCAAGGGAATCAGGATGTACTGGTTCGTCAGCCATGTCACGAGGGTGGCCAGGGTCAACACGAAGATGACGGCAGCGCCCATACCCAAAGCAGTGGAGGTCTTCTTAGAGGTGCCCAAGAAGGGGCAGATACCCAGGAACTGGGAGAAGATCACGTTGTTGACCAAGATGGTCGATAAGATAATGATGAGGTATTTCATGGCTTAGTGACTTTCTTTTTTGAATTTGTTGACGATAGCGATAACGAAGCCGAGGCAGATGAAGGCGCCAGGAGGCAGGATGAACACCAGGATGTTGGCCGTCTCGGGCAGAATGGTGAGGCCGAAGATGGAGCCGCTGCCGAGGAACTCACGGAGGCAGCCCAACAGCGTCAGGGCGAGGGTGAAGCCCAAGCCCATGCCGAGGCCGTCCAACAGTGAAGGCCACACGGGGTTCTTCGAGGCGAAAGCCTCAGCACGACCCAGCACGATGCAGTTCACCACGATGAGGGGGATGAACAGGCCGAGGGTTTCATAGATGTCGGGCACATAGGCCTGCATGACGAGTTGCACCACCGTCACAAACGAGGCGATGACCACGATGAAGCAGGGGATACGCACCTTGTCGGGGATGAAGCCCTTCAGCAAGGAGATGAAGATATTCGATAGCACCAGTACGAAGGTGGTGGCCAAACCCATCGACATGCCGTTGATGGCACTGGTGGTCGTTGCCAAGGTCGGGCAGCAGCCCAACAGCAGCACCAGGATGGGGTTTTCTTTGATGAGGCCTTTGGTAAAGGTTTGCAGATTGTTACTCATTGCTTTGTCCTCCTTCCGTTTCATTGTTCTCCTCAACTGGAGCCGCTTCCACAGCGGGAGCGACTTCCTTGGCGGGAGAGTTGTTCATGAATTGTGCCTTGTTGGCCATGAAGGCTTGGTAAGCCTTGTTAACCGCCTTCGAGAAAGCTCTCGAGGTGATGGTGGCCGCAGTGATGGCGTCGACATCGCCGCCGTCTTTCTTGACGATCAGCTTGAAGTTGTTGGGGTTCTTGTCGACGAACTGGTCCTTAAACTTGCCGGTCATGTTGGCGCCGAGGCCAGGGGTCTCGGCGTGCGACAGCACCGAGGTGCCTTTGATGGTGCCATCGGCGAGGAAGCCGACCATCATGTCGATCTTGCCGCCAAAGCCGCCTTCGCTGGTCTTGACAGCGGCGCCTTGGAAGTTGCCGTTGGCATCAAATGCGAGGTTGCAGGGGAAGGTCAAGTCGGCACCCTCATAATTGTATTTCAGCGTGTCGGCCTTGTAGGTGACGTTTTCCAAAGGCAACACGGCCTGGATGGCAGCCTCGTTCTTCTTTTGGTCGACCTCTGCAATGGCGTCTTTGGTCACGCCATAGACCAAGCCGAGCACACCGCCCGACACCGCTGCAATGACGAGCAGGGCGACGAGCATATTAATCAATGTGGATTCTTTCTTCTTAGCCATGGCGATTACTTTTTAGAGGGTTTGACGACACCGAACACCTGCGGCTTGAAAGCCTTGTTGATGAGCGGCGTTAAAGCATTCATAATCAAGATGGCGAACGACACGCCCTCGGGGTAGGCACCCCACAGACGTATCACCACGGTGATGAAACCGATGCCGAAACCGAATAGGATCTTGCCTCGGATGGTCATGGGTGAGGTCACCATGTCGGTAGCCATGAAGAAGGCACCGAGGATGAGACCGCCGTAGACGAGATGATACCACGGGGCGATGTACTGCGTCGGGTCGATGAGGTGACAAATGCCCGTGAAGATGAACACGGTGAGCAGGATGCTCAGCGGAGTGGCAATGTCGATGACCTTGCGGCAGATGAGGTAGATGGCGCCGAGCAATAGGGCGATGGCACACACCTCGCCGAACGCACCGCCACGGTTACCTAAAACCATGTCAAGGAACTGCATATTGCCAGCTTCGGCCAACGTGCCGACACCTGCTTCTTTCAAGATGCCAAGCGGGGTGGGACCCGTGACGGCGTCAGCAAAAAAGCCTTTCTCAAAGATGGGTGCAGCCTGTGGCCAAGTGGTCATGGCGGTCGGGAACGACACGAGCATGAACACACGGCCTACCAAAGCCGGGTTGAAGGGGTTCTTGCCCAAGCCACCGAAAGCCATCTTGCCAATGCCGATGGCGACGATGCTACCCACAATGGCCATCCAGATGGGAAGGTTGGCGGGCACATTGAAGGCCAACAGCACACCCGTCAACGCGGCCGAGCCGTCGTTGATGGTCAAGGGGCCTTTGATGAGGAATTTCTGAATGAGCCATTCGGTCAGCATACAGGCGGCCACCGTGACGATGGTCAGGCGGAGGGCA
>JAEEGH010000923.1_pt1 | contig 89484 bp, 71 predicted proteins | sample 9134181 | NCBI WGS metagenome assembly JAEEGH01 (sample SAMN16246544, study PRJNA631951) | gut metagenome | biome: gut microbiome; feature: rumen; material: DP-attached | host: Bos | place: Iran: Karaj | collected 2018-10 | reverse complement strand
AGAGCTATACCCGGCTTTCGTTCGCCTTGTTCGTGCATTAGGCATGGATGACTTTTATTTATAGGATTAGGCATGCCGAATGCAAAAAGAACAAACGCTAACCGATTTATAATTAATCAGTTAGCATTTTTAAGTAGTAGACTATAGTGATAAACTATCGAACTTTCTAAGGGATATTAAGAAGTTGAAGGATTTGCACAATTTATTGAAGATCAGTCGGTGAATAACAGATCTTCAGCATCGTGTTCCCGTTGTGTGCTAAATCAATCAACTCGGCAACTCCCTCTTCGGTATTCACTTGAAGAAGCATTCGCTCATCTGCCGGATTAGATTCATTCCGATATCTATATCGGGTGGTAAGACTCGGGAATCCGTAGGGGAAAAGGACAGGATGGCAGTATCCGATATCCTTGTTGAAGTGATGGACTGGAATCAGTTGGGAATCATCCAATTTCGCCAATTCCAGACCTGGCGATGTGTTCAGCACACAAAACAGCGTGTCTGATGCGCAGAACGAAGCGACAATTCTGCCATCCATCTCATTTTCGCCAAATACATAGTAGGGATTGAAATAGTAATGTTTCCCATCGGGAAGAATGATCTCCCCTGAAAGATCCTCATTATCAAAACAGACCACGGGATTAACAAAATACTTCAAAGGAGAAGTATAACCCGACTTGTAAAAGCGAGAGTCCAATAACTGGATGTCTTTGACATTCTCATATCTGGTGGCGGAATCACAATGAAAACCGATGGAAGGATCCGGGATCTCGTAAACCCTGGTCCGGGTTACAACGTAAAATGCGCCGCTTGTCCGACGTATTGCGCCATCTATTCCGCTATCTAGGCCGAGAAAGGCATACTCTTCCTTTGAATGCTTGTCAATAAACCAGGTTGCACTTCCGAATTCACCCTGTCGGACAATATTGATCATCCAATCATCATCTTCATACAGTGTTCCCTTATCTTTTTCCCTCGATGTGATGGGAGACCATTTCCATTTCTTGGGGTCGAATGAATAGAATCGACCATCATCCATTTTCATAATCAGCGTATCGTTTCTTTCAAAGAAGTTAAAAGATCCGTCAGCGCCATTGGGGAAGGGGATATGCTTTGCCCGTAGTTTATTTTCTGAGGCCGCCATCAAAACGTAATGGGGGCCATTAAGATTGGGGACGTATTCAACGTGGAACAGGAAATAATAAAGACCATCACACTTCTTGACATTCTCCAGTTCAGTCCAGGAACCGCGACGAATATAATCGCTCAAATCAATCAGGATGCTGTCCTGAGGCTCATCAACGAATCCTCGGATCACATGACGATGACGGTCACAAGACACAACGATAAGAAAGAGTGTCCATGTGGTCAGCAAATAGAGAATGAGGGCTCGTTTCATGAAAAACTGGGCAATTGGTATGTCTTTACACTGCAAAAACCGTTCCCCTTTTATGTATAGGGTCTGCGGATTGATTGTTTGCATTTGACTGTGTGTCAATGCGTTACAAAACAACCTCCCGCAGGCCCCTCAGAAAACAAATAAGCCAGCCTTTTCGAGGCTGGCTTGCTGTGTAGACTACTATGATAAATTATCGAACCTTTTGGACGCTATCTGTGCGCTAAACATCTTTTCCAGTTTTATAGAAGGGAAACAATTCAATTAACATTTTGTTATTAACAATTTGTTAATGAGCCTTGTCGAACCAAGGGAAAAGAAACTAAGGCAGGATATTTGCAGGTTTAAATAGGAATCAATCGCAGTATGAAACACTTATTCTGGATACTTCTTCTTTGCCTTTGTCTGATGCCTTCTTGCTCTCGTACTCCGGAGAGCATTGTTTATTGTGTATGGGGGATTCCTGTCTGCTTGAAAGATCATTATGTTGAACAATTTCGAGACCATCAGCTCCCAAATGGCGATGTGGAGACAGAGATAAAGATGAGGGTGGATCTATCAGAAAAGGATATTGAAAAATTGATTCAAAAAGGTGCCCAACCTCTCCCCATTCCGGATTCGTTTCAAGATAAAGATTGGATCGAGGAGAAATCGGAGATGAGTGAGCTTGAGCATGGAGTCTTTTATTACGAACCAGGAAGGATGGCACCCCATGAATGTAAGATACTTGTATACGACAAGGACTCCCAGATGTTGTATTACTATCTAAGCATCATGTAATCCACCCTGACAATTATGAAGAAAGCTATCCTTCAATTCGCCGGCCCCCTTTATTCCTTGGTGGCTCTTATTCTGATGGGTTGTTCAACCAGCAATGCTATTCGCTTTGATATTGACAGCCAATGCGTTTACCCCATCAAAGGATCTATGAAATCCATCGAGGTGACCAAGATGGATGGTGATTGTGTCTTATCAGTCCTTTTTATGCCTGGTGATGATGAGTCCAGAAAACCATTACCCATACAGAATCTGGAACCTGGCCATATTTATCGGATCAGTAATTCGGGAGGAGACCGGGGCCCCTATGACATCTATGTGGAAACTAACTCTTTGGGGAGAATAGTCCATGTGATGGAGTGGGATGATCTCCCCGCCGTTTTCTCTTTGACACAGAAGAATCTCCGGCCTGTTTTGAAACAGAATTCCATGGCTGCCATCAATGGACATATTGATGAGGAGAGGGCGAGAGAATGCTACAACTACCCGGATTCGGTGTTATGTGCCGGGATTTGGTTTGACTTTCGTGGCGAGGCGGACTCCCTCTATGTGTTAGGAGGGCTGATGCTTTTGTCTGATGATGCCCCGGATACCCACTTCCTGGGATATGTCGAAGGGGAAAACTGCCTGGTCAGTTTCGCCGCTATAGGGAAAGCTAATCCGCAAATTATCAATCAGATACTTGATACTACCGCCCTGCAAACGAATCGGGAGCTGTACAAGGCATCTGCAGATGCCTTGATTACGTCTTCTCATCTTTCTGGGAAGAATGTCTGTGCCTGGCTGGTTTCTTCGTTCTCATTTGACCAATTCGGGGGACTGGTCCTTCAGAATCGACGTATGCGACGTTAGGTCTGTCCCTGAAATGGATTACCGATAGGCTTGGAACCAGACACTTTGTAATGTGTTCAGAATCATTACTTTGCAAAAAGAACGGTTCCGGGCCCCTTTCTTTTTCGGCAGGCCTGGAACTGACCGGTTTTTAACTGCTTGATCTTCATTAGGTTGCAAATCTACGGGTGCCAGGCCTCGCTGACTGCATACAAAAAAAGGAAAAACCTTTCGATTTTTCCTCTGTAGTAGACCACACAGGTACAATCTCGAACTTTCTGGAGGATGTCAGGAAGGTGGAAGAGTTCATCAAGAGTGTCGACGCTCAATCATCCACGATTTCCCAATAACCGTTCCGGTTGGCGCCGATCCGCCGGATGATGCCTTTGGCTTTCATGTCGGCAAGCATCCGCTCAATCTGGCGGGCGCTCATGTCCAGGTCGGCGGCAATCTTGGCCGCTGTGGTATGTCTGTCTGCACGAAGATACCCCAAGACCCTTAGTTGTTGGTAGTTGAGGCCTTTCTCATCGGCAATGTCGGCATTGGATTTCCCTTGATGGTCAACGAGTGCGTTCAGGATTTCTTCCAGCATGAAGTCGATGAAAGGGCCACTGTCGCCGAGGTCGGAACTCCGGTTGATGGCATGGTAATAGGCCTGTTGGTTGGAATAGACCATGTTCTCGACAGGAAGATGCTCGAAAATCGGATTCAGCCGGCCGAGGATAAGAGATTGCCAAAGACGGCCGATTCTTCCGTTTCCGTCGGTGAAGGGGTGGATGAATTCAAACTCATAATGGAAGACACAACTCCGGATGAGCAGATGGTCATAGGCATTCTCTAGCCATCCAAAAAGGTCGCTCATCAGGTCCCTGACCCTGTCCGCAGGAGGGGCGATGTGGATGGGTTTGTCTCCGTCAAAGACCCCGACGCCCCCTTTTCTGAACATCCCGGCTTCATCAACAAGGCCGGACATCATCGTCCCATGCGCCAGAAGGAGGTCCTGGATGGAGAAGGGATTGAGCTTAAGATAGAGTTCGTAGGTCTTGATAGCGTTCCTGACTTCCTGGATCTCTTTCAACGGTGCTACAACCTTCTTGCCTTCCAAAACTGCCTGAACTTCACCTTCAGACAGGGTGTTACCCTCGATTGCCAGAGAGGAATGGATGGTTTTGATCCGATTGGCCCTCCTGAGCCGCAAAGTGTCCTCCTGTTCCATCCGGATCGCATATCTTTCCAACTGACTGGAAATCTTCGCAATCAGATTGATGGCTTTGGCCGATACGGTGAAAGGTGGTTTATACATGGGTTATTCCGTCATCTTGTTCCGTCGGTTATCCCGACATTTATTCCGACACAAAGATACTATTTATTCCGACAAAATACACTAGATGATTATGTCCTTGATTGTAATTGGTGTTATTACTATGATGGTGAATTAGTGCGATTTCTGTTTAGGCGCGAGCCCTCTTGATCATTGTCAACTCATTTGTTAATTAAAAACATCTTCAAATTATAAGTGACATTTTTACTTTTTCTCCTATTACAATCGGTGCAAAGCATCTGCAAATTATCTTCTCCTAACTCGTCGCCAACCATAGACCATGGTATAATGTGGTCAAGTTCTGAATTGTTGATGGTTATAGGCCTTCCACATATAAGGCATCGGTTATTCTGTCCGACTAGTTTTCTTATCCGCACATTGTCATCATAAGATAGTCTTCTGTTCTTTTTGCGAAAATGTGCTATTAGGTAACCTAGAACTCTAGAGGCTTCAGCATTACTCAAAACACAGTGTGTTGTCTCTTGAACGATGCACTTAACAGTTAGCACCTGGTCATCACTTGAACGCAGTCTATTTTGCACTTGTTTACGAAATACCGGATCGGACATTTCATCGATAAGAGCCTCGAAGATACTTACAATCATACAATCATAAGTCTCCTTAAGAAAGTCTTCTCGCGATACATCATTACGAGAAAGTATTTCGTTTAGTTCTATAGAAGACGCCATCGTTCCTAAATGATATCATCTATGGAGACTCCCTCATCAAAAGAAAGAACTCTCTGAAGATCATCTTTTGCAAGGGCTACGGTTGCGCTCTCACCACGGAAGGAGAGGCCACGCTTGACCATTTCGTCAGAGGACTCGCTTCCTTCATCATCACAGAATACGCATTTGATGTTTTCTAGTTCGAGAGCTTTGGGAAATGTTTTTAAGATCTTGATGAAGCTATCTTTAGTGAGTTTCTCTTTATTTGTAAGGATTTTATTGCAAAGATCACTAAACATGCAGAAAATATAACGAATGCCGCTGATTTTTGTTATGGTGTCGGATGCGGGTTCCCTAAATGATACATTTGAGCATTCTTCCCAAGCTGAGAGATAGTTACTCACGACTTGTCTAAATTTATCAGTCGCAACCGTAACGTCGGAACTCGCTCTCGGAAGGATAACCGTATCATAGAATTTCTTTACACCATAAAGTTTGAAGATTTTTGAAAGCTGATTCTCTTTATAGCCTTTCTTGATTTTATCTGAGCCAAACATTATGCGCTGATAAAGAGGCGATGACGATTCGGTATTGAGAGAGGATAAGAGATCATAAATAATTTCATCGTCTCCGACTAGAAGTCCTAATGACTTTTTAATATAACGGAGCAAATTAGATTCGACCTTATCTTGCTTTTCATTTGTGACCATGAAGAGCTCTTTTCTTTGATTGTCAGTAATGTTGTCAAACACGCTGAAAATCATTTCATAAGTGGTCCCGTCTTTGAAAGTAGGGTCCATATAATCACAATCGAAAGCAATAACACGGTGCTGCCCGTCTATGATCTCAAGGTTATTCTCGAATTTCTCAAATTCGGCTTCTGTTTCGGGGAATAGGACGAAATATCGAGTATTAGTAAGGACCTGACCGTTCTCGGAATACTCAACAGTCTCATGCTGCACTTTTAATTTGCCTTTGAGATTGATAATAGGAGCATTGGGGATAATGCCTAGAGACTTTTTCCCTTCCACGTATGCTTTACCCGCAACATACTCGGAGATCTCTTTGACTTTCTTTTCTACCCACGGGCGTTGAACGTCTTGTTTCTCGCCAGCGGTGTACTTGCGTCTTACTTTTGCAACGAGTCTAGGATCCACAACCATAGAGTAGAATGTGATATCCTTCTGTTTGACTTTTGAGACAATGATCTTCTTCATAATTTATAAAGTAATACTATCGGCAAAACCATTAAAATTAGATCTGATTCTAGGATCTAGATTTCGAATACGCAAAAATAGATCTATTATTTCTTAAATGCAAACATTTATTTCACATATTCAGCAAAAGAGTAAACGAAAATGATAATATCTTGAAATTAGCTATTTTGTTGCTATCTTTACACAAAGCATTTTGGAATATGAAGTATACATCAAAACAGATAAGTAAAGCCGGTGAAATCATTACCACATCTAGCGATCTTATTGCTGTTGCTGGAGCGGTTTCTAAAGTTAATGAATGGAGAGAGCAACACCTACCGGTGATAGAGTTATTAATGTACGAAATACAGTCAGTTTTTGCGAAGTCTTCCATTAATCCTGTTTTTTCGTCATATAGACTCAAACGTATGACGTCAATTCAATACAAATTGGATTTGAATCCCGACATGAGGCTGGGCGGAATGCAAGATATTGCTGGTGGCAGATTCGTTTTTTCTACTATGGATTCTTTGAGATCAGCGTACTCTATTATGGTTCAGGAACATCTTGAGCAATTTGAGGTTGTGAAAACAGATGATTATGTCGATGAGAAGCCAAAACCAAGTGGATATCGAAGCATTCATCTTGTCTATAAATATCACAGTCTTTGTAATGAGGACTGGGATGGTATGAAAGTGGAGATCCAACTTAGAACGCAACTTCAACATAGTTGGGCGATGGCCGTTGAAACGGCAGGACTTGTAACTAACACTGCAATGAAATCTGGACAGGGCTCTGATGAGTGGCAAGAGTTCTTTCAAATAATCAGTTGCTTATATGCTATGAATGAAAAAACGATTGTGGTGCCCTCTTTCTGCAACGAAACAAAGGCCAGTCTAATTAAACGGCTTCAAAAACTAAATGACAAGTATAATTTCTTTGACCAACTATTAGCTCTTAAGCTTTCTGTAAGCGAGGTGGAGAAGCACAAGTATCTGGGTGATATCTTTCTATTGTATATTGACTTCAACACGAAAAAACTCCGAATAGTTCCTTTTAGCAAGGAAAAGAAGGAAGAGGCTAATGAATTATATAACAAGATTGAAACAAGGATTAACGATAAAGACAATGCTGCTGTTCTTGTTTCGGTATCCAAATATAAAGAGTTAAGAGAAGCATATCCAAGTTATTTCCTGGATATGGATGATTTCAATAAAAGCATAAGAAAGTATCTTTCTTTGGGACGGGTACTGTCAAAAAGATAGAGTTTGTCCCTTAGTCAATGAGGGAAAACAGGCCTAGAAAAATGGCGGAGGTTCAGTATTATAGAGAAAGAAAGATATCGAAAAGCCAGCCCTAAGGCTGGCCTGTTTAATAGTAGCGGAGACAGGACTCGAACCTGTGACCTCCGGGTTATGAGCCCGACGAGCTACCGACTGCTCTACTCCGCGGTTTGGGAATGCAAAGGTAAAGAGTTTTTTTGAAAACTCCAAATTTAACTGAGGAACTCCAGAATGGCGGAGAGGTCGCCAGCCGGGAAGGCCTTTTGTTCTCCGGAAACCAAGTTCTTGATATTCAGCGTTTTGGCCTCCATCTCGTTGCTGCCGTTGATGGAGATGAAAGGGATGGCCTTCTTGTCGGCATAGTCGAACTGCTTCTTGAGCTTGGTGGCTTCCGGGTACACCTCTACGGACACGCCTGCATCGCGCAGCGACTTGGCGACGGGCAGCACGTAGCGGAGCTCGTCGGCCCCCATTACGGCAAACAGCAGGGTTGTGCTCTGTTCCAGCGAGGCGGGGAAGAGGTCCAGGCCGGTGAGGACGTCGTAGATGCGGTCTGCGCCGAAGGAAATGCCCACCCCGGAGAGGTCCGGCAGGCCGAAAATGCCGGTGAGGTTGTCGTAACGGCCGCCGCCGCAGATGCTGCCGATTTCCCAATCCAGCGCCTTGACCTCGAAGATGGCACCGGTGTAATAGTTGAGGCCGCGGGCCAGGGAAAGGTCCATTTCCACCGGGGCCAATACCCCCGCGGCGGCAATGAGGCCGAAGAGTTCTTCCAGCTCTTCCAGACCCTTGAGGCCCGTTTCGGAAACGATGCCGGAGGCGCTGCCACCCTGGAAGAGGCCCTTCATGGCGGCGAGTTTCTCCGCAAAGCTGCCTTCCAGCGACAGAATCTGCCGGATAACGGCGATGCCGGCGGCTTCAATGCCCTTGTCGGCCATCTCTTCCTCCACCTTCTCCAGGCCGATCTTGTCCAGTTTGTCGATGGCTACGGTGATGTCCACCACCTTGTCGGGGGCGCCGGCAATCTCTGCAAAACCCGTGAGGACCTTGCGGTTGTTGATGTGGATGCCTACGCGTACGCCCAGTTTGCCGAAGACGGCATCTACCATCTGTACCAGTTCCAGTTCGTTCACCTGACTGCGGGAGCCGATCACATCCACGTCGCACTGGTAGAACTCGCGGTAGCGGCCCTTCTGGGGACGGTCGGCCCGCCAGACGGGCTGGATCTGGAAACGCTTGAAGGGGAAGGAGATATCGTTCTGGTGCTGTACCACATAACGGGCGAATGGCACCGTAAGGTCATAGCGCAGGCCCTTTTCGCACACCTGGGAAGTGAGCGGCTTGTCAAAGTCTACATCGGCAAAGGCATCGCCGGAGTTGAGGATGCGGAAAAGGAGTTTGTCCCCTTCCTCCCCGTACTTGCCCAGCAGCGTGGACAGATTCTCCATGGCCGGAGTCTCGATCTGCTGGTACCCGTAGGTACGGAAAACGCTGCGGATGGTGTCGAATATATAGTTGCGCCGGGCCATTTCTTTCTGGCCGAAATCTCTGGTGCCCTTGGGAATACTGGGTTTCTGGATAGCCATTGCTCTAAAAATTTCTCAAAGGTAGCAATTTTCTCGGAAAAAGTTCCTATATTTGCCTTCCAACGCGGAATTAGCTCAGTTGGTAGAGCGGCGGCTTCCCAAGCCGCAGGTCACGAGTTCGAACCTCGCATTCCGCTCCAGACACTCCTCGCAGGCGTTGGCCCAGGGGAGTGTTTTATAACTAACCACATACTATATGGACAAAACAATAGCGCTGAACCCCAATGAGGTAGTCGCTTTTCTCAAGAAACGCCCGGAAACTTTTACCCGGGAAGACATGCTCCGCTTTATCTGCGAGAACGATGTCAAAATGATTGACTTCATGTATCCGGCCGAAGACGGCAGGGTAAAAACCCTTAACTTCACCGTAAACAGCCTCGCCTATGCGGAGACCATCCTCACGGAAGGGGAGCGGGTGGACGGATCCAGTCTTTTCCCTTCTTTCATAGAAGCCGGAAACAGTGACCTGTATGTGATTCCCCGTTACCGCACCGCCTTTGTGGATCCGTTCAACGAAACGCCCACCCTGTGCTTCCTGTGCAGCTTTTTTGACAAGAGCGGCGCACCCTTTGACTGCGCCCCGCATGCCACGCTGTTAAGGGCCGAGAAAGCCTTCGAGGCCTCCACCGGCCTGCGGTTCGAAGCCATGGGGGAACTGGAGTACTATGTGATTACGGACGCAGAACCGCTGTTCCCCGCCACGGACCAGAAGGGCTACCACGAGAGTGAACCCTTTGCCAAACTTAACGACTTCCGCAGGGACTGCATGCTGCATGTGGCCCGCACGGGCGGCCAGATCAAGTATGGCCACAGCGAGGTGGGCAATTTCACCCTGGACGGGAAAATCTATGAGCAAAACGAGATAGAGTTCCTGCCCTGCCCGGTGGAAACCGCTGCCGACCAGCTCCTCCTGGCCAAATGGGTAATCCGGAACCTGGCCTATATCAACGGCCTGGACGTCTGCTTCGCCCCCAAGATCACGGTGGGGAAGGCCGGAAGCGGCATGCACATCCACATGCGCCTCATGCGCGGGGAGCGCAACGCCACCCTGGGCCCGGACGGGAAACTGTCGGAGGAGGCACGCCGCGCCATCGCCGGCCTCATGCTCATGGCGCCGTCCATCACCGCCTTCGGCAACAAGAATCCCACCTCCTATTTCCGCCTGGTGCCGCATCAGGAGGCACCCACCAACGTGTGCTGGGGAGACTGCAACCGCAGTGCCCTGGTCCGCGTCCCGCTGGGCTGGAGTTCCGGAACGGACATGTGCCACAGCGCCAATCCGCTGGAAGAGTCGGTCGATCATGACACCACCGCCAAGCAAACCTTCGAAATGCGTTCCCCGGACTGCTCGGCCGATATCTACCAGCTCATGGCCGGCCTCTGCGTGGCGGCCCGCATCGGCCTGGAAATGGAGCCGGAGAAGGCCCTGAAACTGGCGGCGGAGAAGTATGTGGACATGGACATCCACCGCAGCGAGAATGCCGCCCGCCTGGCAACCCTGGAAAGCCTTCCCACCTGTTGCGCGGAATCGGCCGATGCCCTGGAAAAGGCCCGCAGCGTGTACGAAGCGGCCGATGTCTTCCGTCCGCGGATGATAGACGGCATCCTGCAGGCCCTGCGTTCCCACAACGATGCCAACCTGCACGAGGAGGCCCGCCGGAACCCGGACCTGATGCGTTCGCTGGTGGACCAGTATTTCGACTGCGGTTAAGCCTATGAGACGCTTGATTTGGATCCTGTCTGCCTTGCCCCTGTTTTTCCAGTCCTGTGAAGATAATAATCTGAAGCGTATGACCCTGCGGGAGAAAATAGGACAGATGTTCATTGTTCGTCCGGAGGCCTTTGACCCGGAGATTGAATGGGTTACCGGGGAAGACCTGGTGCCCTTCGCCGTCCGCAGCGTCAATTCCCGCATGGCTGCCACGAACAGGAAGTACCCCGTGGGCGGCATCCTCCTGTACGGTCACAACATAGACACGCCGCAGCAGGTAAAGGAGTTCATCGGGGAGCTTCGCCATTTCAAGGGCAATCCGCTCATCTGCATAGACGAGGAGGGGGGACGTGTGGCCCGCATTGCCAACAACCCCCATTTCCACGTTCCCGTTTTCCAGAGCATGGCGGCTATCGGCGCTACGGAGAATCCGCAGGCGGCCTACGATGCCGCTTTCGCCATCGGCTCATACCTCAAGGAATATGGTTTTGACGTGGATTTCGCCCCCGTGGCCGATGTGAACACCAATCCGGAGAACGTGATTATCGGTGCCCGGGCTTTTTCAGACAAGCCTTCCGTTGCCGCTCCTATGGTGGCGCAGTACGTAAAGGGCATGCAGGCGGCCGGGATCGTAAGCTGTCTCAAGCATTTCCCGGGGCACGGAGACACCTATGCCGATACGCACCTGGGTTATGCAGTAAGCCACAAGACTTGGGAGGAAATGCTTGACTGTGAGATGCATACCTTCAAGGCTGGTATAGCTGCGGGCGTTCCCATGATCATGAGCGCACATATATCGGCCCCCAAAGTCACGGGGTCCGAAATCCCTTCCACGCTGTCTCCGGTAATCCTGCAGGAAAAGCTGCGGGGAGAACTGGGCTTTGACGGGGTAATCATCACCGACGGCATGGAAATGGGCGCCATCACCCGGCAGTTCTCTTCGGAGGAGGCCGCCATCCTGGCCATCCAGGCCGGGGCCGATATCCTCCTGGGCACCAGGGACTATCCCAAAGTATTTGACGCCGTCCTCAAGGCGGTTGAAGACGGCGTCATTCCGGAATCCCGTATCGATGAAAGCGTACGCCGCATCCAGAGACTGCGTGCGCTGGCGGGAAGATAGGCTAAATGTAATAGCACCAATAGTGTCTGTCCTCCAGTTCTCCAAACTGGATGCCGGTAATCTGTTTATATAATTGGGTACATACCGGTCCCACTTCTCCGTCCGGACGGTAGCGGTAGGATCGTTCTATTCCCGGCTCTTCCAGCACAGGTTTGATGTCGATATGGGACATGGGGGTAATGACCACGGCTGTCCCGCAGGCGGCTGCTTCGTCGAATCCGGCCAGTTCGTCTACTGGTACCGGGCGTTTCTCCACTTCCATGCCCAGATCGGCCGCCACTTCCTGCAGAGTCTTGTTGGTTATGGACGGCAGGATGCTGTCCGACAGGGGAGTGATGTACTTGTTCCCTTTGATTCCAAAGAAGTTGGACGAGCCGAATTCGTCCACGAACTCCCGGGTACAGGAGTTCAGGTACAGCAGTTCCGTGTAGCCCTGTCTGTGCGCAAGCTGATAAGGCTTGAACGTGGCGGCATAATTCCCGCCGATCTTATAACTGCCGGAGCCTTTGGGGGCAGCCCTGTCGTAGTTGCCGGGAATTACGGCGGCGAAGGAGCGCAGGTGTTCTCCGTAATAGGAACCCACGGGGGCGCACATCACGGCAAAGATGGCCTCCGGATAGGGGACCAGTTGCATCTGCGGGTGAACACCCATCAGGATGGGCCTCAGATACAGGGAAGCCCGGTGCCCATAAGGGGGCAGGTACTTCAGATTGTTTCTTACGCAGGCCTCACACATTTTGATGAACAGCTCCTGGGACGGGCCGGGCATACCCAGGTAATCGGCCGTCCGCTTGAGCCTGGCGGCGTTCTGGTCCGGACGGAAAATGGCTATCCTCCCGTCTTTCTGCCGGAAGGCCTTCAGCCCTTCAAAGCAGGAAATGGCATAATGCAGGACCTGGGAGAAGGGATCGAAGGTAAACGAAAAGTTCTCCGTGGCCTCAAAGGGAGACCATTCTCCGCCGGAGAACTTGGAGAAAATGATGGTGCGGGTTCGGTAGGCGTCAAAGCCCAGGGAATCCCAGTTGATGCTGTTCATAGTCTATCTTACACTTACTAACTGGGTGTGAAGATAGATAAAATTTTTTAAAAACCAAAAACTAATTAAAGTACTTTATTGATTGTCAGCATCTTGTAAAACTGGGAACTGCTTTCTGAATGCGAGCAATTCAGGGATGTCCATATAGAAAGTGCTAATTTCTTCCTTGTTTTCCTTACAATTTGTAAGCAATTGCCCTTTCGGGCCGATAAGGGTGCTGTGGCCGGAGTAACGGTCTTTGGGGTCCTTTCCCACCCGGTTCACCCCCGCCACGAAGCACTGGTTCTCCACGGCGCGGGCTCTCAGGAGGATGTCCCACGCCTCCATCCGGCTTTCCGGCCAGCTGGCTACATACAGGGCCAGGTCGTAAAGCGCACTTCCGTCCGGGAGCAGGCGGTTGCGGCTGAATACCGGAAAGCGGAGATCGTAGCAGACCTGAAGGAGGATGTTCACACCCCGGAAGTTAACCACAACCGGCCTTTCTCCTGCCGTAAAGCGCTTATGTTCGTGGCCATAAGTAAAGAGGTGATGCTTGTCGTAATGCATCTCCCGGCCGTCCGGATATACGAAATAGAAGCGGTTCCGGTAGCTCCCTTCTATTTCAGTGGCTATGCTGCCGGCCACCGCACAGTCGTGCGCTGCGGCCGTCTCCTGCATAAAGCGCAGGCTTTCCCCGTCCTTTTCGGCAATGCCGGCGGGCTCCGTGACAAAGCCGGTTGAAAACATTTCCGGCAGCACTATAAGGTCCGTGGCCGGGGTATCGGCCAAAAGCTCTCCAAGACGGTTCCGGTTGGCTGCGGGGGCGGCCCAGACGGGGCTGAACTGAACAAGGCTTACTTTCATAATACTGCAAAAATAAGCCTTTTTTTATTATTTTTACGGGACGGTTGCAACAATTGCACGATTCTATCGTTTAATATGTAGAGGCCCCCAAAAGCCGGGTGGAAAGATATCATTTTATGACAAGACAGGAAGCGACAGCGTTTTACCGGATTCACAGTGTGCCCGTATACAATACGGCGCTGCGGATCCTGCGGGACGAGTCCGACGCGGCGGAAGTGATGCAGGACACCCTCCTGAGGTACCTCTCCGGCGGAATCCGGAGCCAGAGCCCGGCGCAGGCATCGGCCTGGTTAAGGACCACCTGCATCAGAAAGGCCATCGACCGGCTCCGTTCGCGCAAAAAGGACCCTGTTTTCCTGGATGCCGATAAACTGATGGATGAGGAGATTCCGGCGGCCGATTACGACGAGGGGGAGGCGATGCCGGACATGGACAGGATCCGCCGGGCCATGGAAGCGCTTCCGCAGCCTTACTCCCTGGTGCTGAACCTGTCGCTCATAGAAGGCCTAAGTTATGGACAAATTGCGGAAATGACTGGCCAGAAAGAAGTTACGCTGCGCTCCATCTGCGCACGCGGCAAACAGAAACTGATAAAGCTTTTAAGGAACCATGAATAGATTAGAGGATTATATCCGGGCAAACGCCTCGCAGCTGGATACCGCCCTTCCGCCATCTGAAGCGGAGGCACGGTTCCTGGAGCGCTGGGAGGCCGATAATAAAGGGAAAAGAAGGAAGATCTACTATTTTGCCTTTAGCGCCGCTGCGGCCGTAGCCCTTCTGCTGGCCCTGCTGCCTTGGAATTCCTGGGGCCTGGGGAACGATCCGGATGCCGTTTATGAGCACTACCTGGCTGCCGTGGCCGATGCCTGGGAGCTTGTCTCTTATGACGAAGAGGCCGCAGCCATGCTGGGGAGCCTCACGCAAGAGGCCATCCCGCTGCGGGACCAGTTGCCCGACGAACTCTCTTCCCGGGAGCAGGCAGCTATCCTCCGGTCCTATTATGGAGACCTCCTCTCCGGTGTAGACAAGATTATGAAAACAGTTAAACGATAAGATTATGAAAAAAGTAATTGCCCTTTTGTTCGCCCTCATGGCCTTTTCGGCCGTCGGCCTTAAAGCGGAAGAAGCCGAAGAGGCGGCTGCCGTGCTCACCAAACAGTACTCGTTCAAGGACTTCCAGGCCCTGTCGGCCGGACATTCCTTCAAAGTAACGGTGGTTCAGGACGACAGGTGGTCCGTGGAAGTGGAATACAGCGATTTCCTGGAAAAGTACCTGGACGTGGCCGTAAACGCCGGCACGCTCCGCCTCACCCTCAAGGATCTGCCCCGTTCGGTCCAGCAATCCCGCAAATACAGGAACGGTGCGGTCCTCAGGGCCACCGTCCATATGCCCCGGCTCACCAAACTTTCCCTGAGCGGCGCCTCCAAATACTGGCAGGAAGGCCGTTTCTCGCTTTCCGAAGAGGAAGAATTCCGGATGGAGATTTCCGGCGCTTCGGTTGCCGAAAACGTAGCTGTAGACGCTTACAAGGCCCGTCTGGGCATGAGCGGCGCTTCCAAGTGCAACAGCTTTGAAGGCAGTTTCTATCAGGCCCGGATCAATCTTTCGGGCGCCTCCAGAGGCTCTTTCGACATCAAGGCCGAAGATTGGGATGTCGTCCTTTCCGGATCGGCCAATGTAGACCTGAGGGGTCCTTCGTGCAGGACCCTGGATATTGAGTCTTCCGGTGCCTCCAAGGCCGATGTGGCCGTCCTTTCCGACGCCCTGCAGTATGAGGGCAGCGGCTCTTCGGACCTGCACGCCCTGGACGCCCCCACCCGGAAAGCCAAGATAGAGATCTCCGGCGCCTCATCGGCCCGCGTTGCAGTAAGGGAAAGCCTTGAAGTGGAGGCCTCCGGCGCATCTACCTGCCGCTACAAAGCTGTGGACAATGCTGCGCTTAAGACCAAATTCGACGTCTCCCGCGGCTCCAGGGTAGTTTCGCTGTAAGTTTCTCATAAACGGCAGCCCAGCACAAGATGCCCTTCGGTCCGGGCGTTGGAAAAGCTAAGCTGGGAAATAGTGCCGTAGGTGGCGCCCCTTATGGTAAAATTGGCTCCGTAAAACCATTTTCCCTTCCAGTGAAGGGCCGAAAATTGGAATATACCCACCCAGTCCGGGAAGGTGTTTTTCATCAGATACTCATCTGTCTTGGTGTACCACTTGTTATAACTGAGCACAGAAAGGTTGGCCATTACGGAAAAATGGAGCAACCAGTTGCTGGACGTAATGAAGTTATGGGCATAGCCACCGCCCACAGCCAGGATGTTGGTCATCAGCCTCATCTCCTCCGCCCCCTGATAACTGTTCCCTTCAAAGCGGGTTAGCCCGTTGCGGAGGGACAGGCTGAGGATGGGGCTGCCGGCACTCCGTTTCTGGACCTGCATCATACTGAAGGGGGCGGCAAAGGAGAATTTGTCCCCGTTAAAGACATACCAGGCATCGAAGTCCCCGATCAGGTCTACATTGGAACCGCCACGGGGAATGGCTGTCCGGACGGAATCCGGGTAGGAGATTATCTGGCCGGCATAGGAATCCGAGTAGCGGAAGGTGGCCGCCATGCCAAACTTGTTCCCGTAAAAGGAGATGGAATACGCCTGGTCGTTGTTTTTGAACCGCGGGAAGAACCAACCCGGATTCACCGACACACCCAGCTCCAGCCAGCGCCAGGCCACGGAAAAGCCCTGGGAGTATGTGGGAGCAGAATTCAATATGGTGTCAAAGCCCGCTTCATCGTCCTGATGCGAGATACCCAGGGTATTCCAGGACATATTGGAAGAAGTCTTGAGCGTCCAGCGCTCATCCGGAATATGGATGTATGCCGTATCCACGCCCGCCTTGTGCTGGCTCCTGTACATACGGGCATCCATCCTCCTGAGCAAATTGGCCGATGAAGTGTCCGGCACCTCCTGGGCAACCCCCAGCAACACCGGGAACAACAACAGCAACGCCAGCAGTATCTTCTTCATAATGAAGGAGCAGGTTTTGTACCCCCTAGGCGTTGTCTTCTGCCAACGCTTTCTGGTAGCATTCCCGGCAGAGAGGCTCGTAAGTGTCCTTCTCTCCCAGCACCACCAGTTTCTTGGAGGCCGAAAGCCGATGGGAATGGTTGGCCAGGGCGCCGCAGCGGACGCAGATGGCATGCACCTTCTGCACGTCTTCCGCAATGGCCATGAGGCCCGGCATGGGGCCGAAGGGCTTGCCCAGATAGTCCGTGTCCAGGCCGGCGATGATAACGCGGATACCGCGCCTGTTGGCCAGTTCCTGGACAACCTCGATGATGCTTTCGTCAAAGAACTGGGCTTCGTCAATGCCCACCACCTGCACGTCCGGATCTACCTGGAGCATGCGGGAGGGCGATTTGATGGGGGTGCAGGAAATGCTGTGGGAATCGTGTGACACCACGTCCAGTTCTGAGTAACGCGTGTCTATGGTGGGCTTGAATGTGGCTATCTTCTGCTTGGCGAACTGGGCCCTTTTGAGCCTTCTGATTAGCTCTTCCGTTTTACCGGAGAACATGGAGCCGCAAATAACCTCAATGCAGCCCGCTTTTTTTGCATTTTCCAAAAACATTTCCGTATCTTTGTTAGTGTTGACTACAAATTTAGTCATTTATGGAAAAAAGTCAAACAGATTTTGTGCAAGAATGCCTTGCCGAAATAGCCACCCTTAAAGATAGGATCGCCGCCCTGGAAGAGAAGCTGGAAAGTTTCCCCCTGGATGAACCCCAGGAGGTGGAAACGGCCCCGGAAGATGTTCCGGAGGACGCGCCCGTGGATTTCACGGATATGGATATGACGGAGGAGCTTACGGCCGATAATCCGGAAGGTACAGCTGTATCCACCTCCGCGAATAATAAGGCCGATGCTACGGAGGATACACCTGTACCTTCCGGAGTTTCCGATTCCACTTCCACTTCCGTTTCCGCTCCCGATGAGACAGCCGGCCTGCATTGGCGTACGGACAAGCCGGGCCTCCGGGTCAAGAACATCCGCAGCGGCATTTCGCTGTACGACAGGGCCCTTTTCATCGGCACGCTGTTCAAGGAAGACTTTTCCCTGTACGAGAACACCATCCGGGACCTGAATGAATTCGTGTCCCTGGACCAGGCTGTGGACTATATCCGCACGCATTTCCCGAACTGGGACCTGCATTCGGACGTAGTGTACAACTTCATGATGTCCATCCGTAAAAAACTGGGCTGATGGCGGGGAAACTCTATATTGTCCCCACGCCGGTGGGTAACCTGGAGGACATGAGCTTCCGGGCGGTGAAGGTGCTTCAGGAGGCCGATCTGATCCTGGCCGAGGACACCCGCACCAGCAGCGTCCTGCTCAAGCATTATGACATCCACCGGCCGCTCCAGAGCCACCACAAATTCAACGAGCACCAGACTGTGCAGCTGGTGAAGGAACGCATCCTGGCGGGGCTTAATGTTGCGCTCATTTCGGATGCAGGCACTCCCGGAATCTCGGACCCGGGCTTTCTGCTGGCCCGCACCTGTGCCGATGAAGGCATCGAGGTCCAGACGCTTCCGGGCGCCACAGCCTGCATTCCCGCCATCGTCTCCTCCGGACTTCCCTGCGACCGTTTCTGCTTCGAGGGTTTCCTGCCCCAGAAAAAAGGCCGGCAGACGCTCCTGCAGCAGCTGGCAACGGAAACCCGGACCATGGTCTTTTATGAATCTCCCTACCGGCTGGTTAAAACCCTGGAGCAGATGGCGGCCTTCTTCGGGGAGGAGCGGCGCTGCTCCGTGGCCCGGGAAATCTCCAAAGTGCACGAAGAGCACCGCCGGGGCACGCTCCGGGAAGTGTCGGCCTGGTTCCGGGAGCACGAGCCCAAGGGGGAAATTGTACTAGTAGTTGCCGGCGCGGAGCCGGTGAAAGCGGAAAAGAAGAAGCGGTATGCAAGAGGGGAAGAAGAAGGGGAAGAGTAAACTCAAGGGCAGTTTTGTCACGGGCGCCATAGCCCTGGTATTCCTCATTATCGGTTACGAAGTGGCCTTGTTTGTCCACAGGGCCGCGGTTACGCGCATAGAAGCCAACCGGGACCATCCGGATACCGTGTATATCATCCAGAACATGCCTTCAGGAGAAGTCTCCTCCGAAGCATCGGCCTTCTTTTTAGCGGAGGAGGAGACTTCTCCTGAAGGCCCATCTGCAAAACCAATTGCTACGGAGGAGGCTTCTTCCTCCGGCTCTGCATCTGCATTCCGCAGGAATGCGCCGCACAGTGCCGGGGTGCGGAAGGTGCGGGAGCAGACGCGGCGGGTGGAGAGTTTCCGCTTCAATCCCAATACCGTAAGCGTGGAGGACTTGCAGCGGCTGGGCTTCAGCGAGAAGCAGGCGCAGGCCATCGACCATTATCGGCAGAAGGGCGGACGCTTCCGCCGCAAGGCCGATTTTGCCAAGTCCTATGTGGTGGCGGACAGCGTCTTTGCGCGGCTGGAGCCTTTCATCGACCTGCCCAGGCTGGACATCAACAAGGCCGACAGCAGCGCTCTCCTGGCCCTGCCGGGTATCGGCCCGTGGTATGCGGGGAAGATTGTTTCTTACAGGGAAGAGCTGGGAGGTTTCTCCTATCCGGAACAGCTGCTGGATATTTACCGTTTCGACCGGGAGAAATACGACGGTCTCAGCGACCTTATCACCTGTTCTGAGCCGGATCCTTTCCCAATCTGGACGCTTCCGGAGGAGGATCTGGCCCGGCATCCCTATATCTCCAAGGAGGAGGCGCACGGCATTGTCCTGTACCGGACGCACCAGCCCCGGGAAACCTGGACGGTGGAGGGGCTGAAAAAAGCCGGCGTGCTCTCTGAGGAACACGCCGGAAAACTCTCAAAATGCCGGATAGCGGAATAAGTCACGTTTTTGCCCTTTTTCTTGACTTTGTTCGTCAGCACTGTCAATCTTGGTCACGTTTTAGGCCTAAAACGTGACTTTGATCGTCAGGGGCGCCAATTCAGGGTCTGTTATAGGACGGTGAGGATGGATGTCTGGATGTCGCGGCAGTTGGGGCCGATCATGATTTCAAACTCTCCGGGCTCGCAGACCCAGTCCAATTCATGATTGTAGAAAGACAGTTCTTCGGCCGTTAGGGTGAATTCCACCTTCACGGATTCGCCGGCAGCAATATGCACTTTCCTAAAGCCTTTGAGTTCCTGTACCGGGCGGGTGGAGGAGGCATAGATATCGTGGATATAGAGCTGCACTACCTCGTCCCCGTCTCGGCTTCCGGTATTGGAAACGGTCACAGATGCGGTTACAGAGCCGCCCAGGGGCATTTCCGTGGCGCTGAGCTCCATCGGTCCATATTCGTACGTGGTGTAGGACAGACCGTAGCCGAAGGGGTACAGCGGGCCGTTAAGTTCGTCCATATAGCAGCTGGTGAACTTCCGGTAAGGCTCGTAATCCGGGTGCGGACGGCCGGTATTCTTGTGGTTGTAATAAAGCGGTAACTGCCCCACGCTGCGCGGGAAGGAGGTGGTGAGTTTGGCCGATGGATTCGCATCGCCAAAAAGAACATCGGCTACGGCGCGGCCGCCTTCGGAGCCCTGGGACCAGACATTGAGGATGGCATTCATGTTCTCCTCTTCCCACCCCAGCGTGAGCGGACGGCCGGTTACCAGTACCATAACAACGGGCTTTCCGGTAGCTTTCAACGCCTTTAACAGCTCCTGCTGCGCATCGGGAATGGAGATGTCAGTGCGGGAAGCACCTTCTCCGTTCATGGTGGAAATCTCTCCCACACAGGCAATTACCACATCGGCCCGGCGGGCATTGGAGACGGCCTCGGCTATGAGTTGCTGCTGGGAAACGGTGTGGATGGCGGGGGCCTTGAAACCGGGCATGAACATCCTCATCATCCCGAAGCGGATTCCTTCTTCCAAGTCTTTGTCTTTCATGAGCCAGCTGCCCTCGGCATAGGTGGCGGGGGTCACTTCGGCAATTCCGTCAAAGAGCGTGAAGCACTCCGAATTGTGGCTGGAGGTGGCCCACATGCCGGCCATGGACGTGGCATCTTTAGCCAGCGGCCCCACGACGGCAACACGGGTTCCTTTCTTTAGCGGAAGGACTCCATCGTTTTTCAGGAGGACCTGGCACTCGTGGGATACTTCACGGGCAAATGCCAGATTCTCAGGCGTGTACACATCCGTGGCGGCGCGATCCGGATTCAGATATCTGAAGGGGTCTTCAAACAGGCCCAGCTTGTATTTGGCTTCCAGGATGCGACGGCAGGCGCGGTCTATATCGGCCTCTGAAACACGTCCCTCCGCCAGGGATTTTTTGAGCGTTCCCACAAAACCGTCGGAGTTCATGTCCATGTCCAAACCGGCCTGGAGGGAACGGGCGCTCACTTCCTGCAGGTCACCGATGCCGTGTGCCACTTCTTCCAAGATGGCGGTGGCGTCGCTCACGATGAATCCGTCAAAGCCCCAGTCCTTACGGAGTAACTCGTCCATCAGATAGGGATTCATGGTGGCGGGAATGCCCTCGAACTCATTGAAGGAACTCATATAGCTGCCGGCACCCGCATAAGCGGCCTGCTGATACGGACGCAAATAGCCATTAAGAGCCTCCTGGCGGCTCAGGAATACGGAATTGTAGTCCCTTCCGGCCTCTGCTCCGCCATACAGGGCATAGTGCTTCACGCAGGTCATCACCTCATCATCGGCATATTCGGCATCCCTGCCCTGATAGCCGTATACCATGGCCTTGGCAATCTCTCCGCCCAGGAAGGGATCCTCACCGCCGCCTTCCGCAATTCGGCCCCAACGGGCGTCCCGGCAGATGTCCACCATGGGACTGAACACCCAGTTGATGCCCTTGGCCGATGCCTCCGTGGCAGCCACACGGGCGGTCTTTTCAATGAGCTCCATGTTCCAGGAGGTGGAAAGGGCCAGGGGGATGGGGAAAACGGTTTCGCAGCCGTGGATCACATCCATGCCCGTAATGAGCGGAATGCCGGCGCCGGACTCCAGCGCAATCTCCTGGATCTTGCGGAGATACTCCACGTCCCCACTGCCATACAGCCCGCCCAGTTCTCCGGCCTTGAGCAGCTTCACATTCTCATCCTCCTCCGTAACGCGGGCGGCGGAAATGAACCCAGATGCAGAATGAAGATTCAGCTGGCCGATTTTCTGTTCCAGCGTCATCCCGTCCATTAAACGGTTGATATAACGGTCCATTTCGGAATTTTGAGAGCAGCCGGCCAGAACGCACAGCGCGGCAAAGACAACAATGAGGCGTTTCATAATAATGTGGTTAGTGCTATCTGCAAATATACGCATTTATAACAATCTTAGTCACGTTTTGCACCCCATTCTTGACAAAGATTGGCGCCCCTTACGAGCAAAGTCACGTTTTGGGCCGAAAACGTGACCAAGATTGACAGTGCAGACGAACTAAGTCATGAAATAGCCCCCAAACGTGACTTAGAGCGTAAAGGCGAGGGCTGGTCAGTCACTTGATAATACCATAATCTTTGGAGCGGATGGCTTGGGAGATGGTTAGTTCGGAAAGATACAGTGCTTGAGAGAGCTGGCGAGGAGATAGCCCCAGCCTTTCATTCAGATTCACGGCAACAATGCATTTTTCCTCTCTGGAAAGGGATTTGAAAAGCCGTCCAGGATAGGTGTTCCGGAGTTCTGTATTGGCAATCTCCCGGACTTCGTTCATGGAAAACTCAACTTCTTCTCCCAAAGACCGGGCTATCACAACCGCCGTTTCATATTCTTTTACCAGGCGGGTAAGGAATTCTTTTGGAGAGGCAAAGAGGCTCATCACTTCCTCCGCTTTTACAAAGTTGCGGGGGAGTACTCCCAGCACGGGATGGATTTCCCAGTCTGGTGGCAGGGATTTTTTGGAACCTATTAACGTTCGCACCCTGGCCTGGGATAGAGATGATACTTTGTCACCGAGGATTAATGTGGCCATGTCGTTAAAATACAGATAACTGCTGCCCCAACGATGCCCTCCGGGAGCACAGAAGCCTTTTTCGTAAGGATTTCTGGCTGTATAAATCACCTGGTCCCGCAGGTCGTTATCATCCAGAATGGGTCTCAGTTTGCAGCCGTAGTTGTCCGGTAGAGGCGGATAACCATTCTTGATCAATTGGTCAGAAATACGTCTTTTTATAAACGAAAAAACTTGCATGCATTGTTCACCCGTGGCGCGGAGAACATCGTGCAAATGATTGGGCATCAGTTCAAAAGCATAGGTTTCCACATTGTACTTGAGTGTAGAAAGAGCAATCCCGGCCATTCCCATCCTGCAATCTTCTTCCGAGTAGAAAAGTTTCCGGCCCTCCAGCCGGTCCAGACAGAGATGATAAAACCCCAGGGGATAATTATTGTATTCTTCACGTGTTGATCTGTTCATAATGTGGTCAATAAATAGGCAGCCATAGACCGTCTGGGAAGACGATCTTAGTTTCGTTTGGAGGCTGTAATGTTACTTTGTTCGTTGATAGTGACGCTCTTAGTCATGTTTTGGGTCTTAAACGTGACTAAGAATGTAGGTGCAGACGATCAAAGTCAAGAAAATGGGGCAAAACGTGACTTTGTTCGTCAGTACAGACAATCAAAGTCAAGAAAAAGGGCAAAAACGTGACTTAGACCGTCAAGAGAATCGTTCTTAGTCACGAATGGAGGGCCAGACGTGACTAAGATTGTAGAATAATGGGGTAGTGGAGGGTTAGTCCTGGACCTTGGCCATGGCCTCGCGGATTCTGGCCTCAATCTCTTCGGCCAGTTCCGGATTGTCCAGCATAAGCTTCTTGGTGGCTTCGCGGCCCTGGGCCAGCTTGGAATCGTTATACGAGAACCAGGAGCCGGACTTTTGGATGATGCCCAGTTCCACACCCAGGTCCACGATTTCCCCGCTGCGGGAAATGCCTTCCCCAAAGACGATATCGAATTCGGCCTTCTTGAAAGGCGGGGCCATCTTGTTCTTGACCACCTTTACGCGCACGTGGTTACCCAGGGCGTCTTCTCCGTCCTTGATCTGCGTGGTGCGGCGGATGTCCAGGCGCACGGAAGCGTAAAACTTGAGGGCATTGCCGCCGGTGGTGGTTTCCGGGTTGCCGAACATGATGCCGATCTTCTCACGCAGCTGGTTGATGAAGATGCAGCAGGTGTTGGTCTTTGAGATGTTGGCGGTGAGTTTGCGCAGGGCCTGGCTCATGAGGCGGGCCTGCAGGCCGACCTTGTTGTCTCCCATCTCTCCCTCAATCTCCGCCTTGGGCGTAAGGGCGGCCACGGAGTCTATGACCACAATATCCACGGCGCCGCTGCGGATGAGGTTGTCTGCGATTTCCAGGGCCTGCTCTCCGTTGTCCGGCTGGGAGATGAGGAGGGTGTCCAGGTTCACGCCCAGTGACTTGGCATAGCTGCGGTCGAAGGCGTGTTCCGCGTCTATGATGGCGGCGATGCCTCCGGCCTTCTGGGCCTCTGCGATGGCGTGGATGGCCAGGGTGGTTTTACCGGAACTCTCCGGGCCGTAGATCTCTATGATGCGGCCTTTGGGATATCCGCCGATGCCCAGGGCGTGGTCCAGGGAGATGGAACCGCTGGGAATAACCTGGGAAGCGTCCCATTCCGGCTGGTCTCCCAGCTTCATGATGGTGCCTTTCCCATAGTCTTTCTCAATTTTGTCGATGGTTGCCTGGAGGGCTTTCAGTTTGGCGGCGTTCACCTGTTCCTGAGTCATTTCTTCTGCTGCTTTTGCCATAATTGGTTTCTTTTAAAGTTTTGTGCGGGCATCCTGGACCGCAAGCACAAAGATAACTAAAAACTCTTCTAATATCAAATCTTTTCTGGGGACAAAATTAGGCCCACCTTGCGCCAAACTGTTGCTCATGGTCAAAAATAATAATCCGGATTGATTATTCCGGGGGAATTGTTTAATTTTGTAATATGAAACAACGTCTATTGGGAAAAACACCGGAAGAGCTCAGGGAGATTGCGCTGGCCGCCGGCCTGCCCGCCTTTGCCGGAAAGCAGATGGCGCAGTGGCTGTATGGGAAGCGGGTGCGCTCCGTGGAGGAGATGACCAACCTGTCCAAGGCCGGCCGGGAAGCGCTGGCGCGGGACTGGGAGGTGGGATACGCCGCCCCGGTGGAATGCCAGGAGTCCTCCGACGGGACAAAGAAATACCTGTTTGAGGCACAGGGCTTTTTCATTGAGGCGGTGATGATTCCGGACCAGGACCGAAAAACCCTTTGCGTGAGCTCCCAGGCCGGGTGCAAAATGGGCTGCAAGTTCTGTATGACGGGCCGGCAGGGTTTCCACGGCAACCTTTCCGCGGCCGATATCCTGAACCAGTTCTTTGCCATAGAGGAGGCCGGGGAACTGTCCAACGCCGTTTTCATGGGCATGGGGGAGCCGCTGGACAATTGGGAAGAGGTAAAGCGGGTCCTGGAGGTGCTCACCTCGCCCTGGGGGCTGGCGTGGAGTCCCAAGCGCATAACGCTTTCCACCATCGGCGTGCTTCCCAATCTCAGGAAATTCCTGGATGAAAGCCATTGCCACCTGGCCGTGAGCCTGCACAACCCTTTCCCGGAGGAGCGTCTGGAAATGATGCCCGTGCAGAAGGCCTGGCCCCTGGAAGACGTGGTGAACCTTATTAGGCAATACGACTTCACCGGCCAGCGGCGGGTGAGCTTTGAGTATACCGTCTTCGCTGGCTGGAACGACACAAAACGCCACGCCGACGCCCTGCTGCGCCTGCTCCAGGGCCTGGAGTGCCGGGTGAACCTGATCCGTTTCCACCAGATTCCGGATTTTCCGTTCGTTCCGGCCCCGCTGCCGCAGATGGAAGCGTTCCGGGACCGCCTGTCCCGGGGCGGGATCACCGCCACCATCCGGGCCTCCCGCGGGGAAGACATTTTTGCTGCATGCGGCCTGTTGGCTGGAAAACACAAAGGACTATGAAACGGCTTATAAGCTTTATATCGGCCTGTCTCTTCCTGGGCGTGAGCGCCCTGGCGCAGGACCGTTCCTCCTCCACTTTCGGCCTGGATCCCAAGGATGCCCAGGCGGTACGGAGCATCCAGGCCCGGATGGGCCAGATCCGCAGACACCGGCCCACCGTAGCCCTGGTCCTTTCCGGCGGCGGCGCCAAGGGAGCGGCTACCGTGGGAGCCCTCAAATTCATAGAACAGTATGATTTGCCCGTGGACATGGTGGTGGGCACCAGCATCGGCGGCCTGCTGGGCTCCCTGTACTCCCTGGGCTATGATGCGAACTATCTGGACAGCCTCATCCACAACATCAACTGGGAAATGGCCCTCAGCGACAAGGTGGACCGCAAATACGTCCCCTATTCCCATAGGCGCTATAAGGAGAAATTCCTGGTATCCATCCCTTTCTTTTACCGGACGGACGACTATAAGAACTTTGTCGCAGGAGATATGCCCTTCGCCACCAGCGAGGAGCGCATGCTCCACCTGGGCGCGGACGAACAGGGGACTTCCATAGACCGCATAGTGAGCGACAACCTCATGGGAAGCCTTCCTTCGGGCTTCGTGTACGGGCAGAACGTCTTCCAGATCATCACTTCCCGCACGGTGGGGTATTCGGATTCCACGGACTTCTTCAAATTCCCCATCCCCTTCGCCTGCGTGGCAACGGATATGGCCTCCGGCAAGGCCAAGATCTGGCACAATGGCTCCATCAACCTGGCCATGCGTTCCACCATGTCCATCCCCGGGCTGTTCACGCCGGTCCGCACCCAGGGCATGGTGCTCGCGGACGGCGGCATGCGCAACAATTTCCCGGTGGACATAGCCCGGGACATGGGGGCCGACATAGTCATCGGCATAGACCTCTCCACGGGCAACACGGAGTCCGGCAATATCAATAACCTGGCCGATATCCTCTGGCAGGGAATCGATATGCTGGCGGCGGATTCCTATGAGCGGAATGTCCGTTCCGTGGACGTGCGCATCCATCCGGATCTGGAAGGATATAACATGCTCAGCTTTAACGAGGTGGCCATCGACACCATGTATAAGCGCGGCTACAGGGCGGCCATGGCGGCGGCCAAGGACCTGGAGGCGGTGCGCCGGAAGGTGGGTTCGGCCACAAGGAAGCTGCAGGCCCGTCCGGCGGTGGACCTGAACACTCAGTCCGTAGTGATAGGGGATATAGATGTGGTGGGCGTAACGGCCGATGAGGCCGAATATATCCGCTCCAAGCTGGCCGTGAAGCCGGGCTCCGTGGTGAACTATGCCATCCTGGAAAAGGATATCGCCCAGGTTTTCGGTGAGGGAACCTACGATCTGGTGAATTATGAACTCCGCGGCACCATGGAACCGTACCGGCTGCGCATCCTCTGCAAGAGGGGCCCCCTGCACCAGCTGGGCCTGGGTTTCCGGGTAGATTCGCAGGACCTGGTGTCCATCCTGGTGAATGTCGGCCTCAATACCCATGCCATCCGGGGCTCATCGCTGGACCTGACGGGACGTCTGGGCATAAACCCTTATCTGGATATGCATTATGCGTATAACTCGCCCAGGTTTCCCACCCTCAATCTGCGGGCCTTCTTCCGCTGGGCCGACCGCAACAACTTCGTTTCCGGAGACAACAGTTACAGCGTCGCCTTCCACCAGTATACGCAGGAGTTCTTTTTCTCCAGGATGAAGTGGTACGACTTTGACGTCCAGGCCGGTATCCGGAACCACTATTTCAATATCCGTCAGATCCTGGCTTCGGACGTGCAGGGGAATTATGACCCGGAGGCCATCTCCGCCGACTACCCGGGCTTCTTCCTCAATGCCCGCATGGAAACCCTGGACAACGGCTATTTCCCCACCCGGGGCGTATCGGCCGGCATCCAGGCGGATTATGTATCCCGCATGTTCGTGGACAGCCACCCCAAGCCGTTCGGCTCCGTGGCCATGGACGGGCAGCTGCCCGTGAGCTGGGGGAGGTTCACCCTGGTTCCCCGCGGAAGCCTCCGTTTCATCTTCGGCGAGGACATCCCCATCGTGTTCGCCAACGTGATGGGCGGGGATTTTCCCGGCCGCTATGTAGACCAGCAGCGTCCCTTCATAGGGATCAACAAGGCTGCCATCCGGCGGAACTATATGATGTTGGGCCGCCTGGATGCCCGCGTCAACGTTGCCGGCAGCCACTATGTGAGCGCCATCTTCAACGCCTCGTACGACTTCAACAACTTTGGAGAGTTTGAGCACGGCGAGCACGTGCTGGGAGCCGGACTGGAATATGCCTATAATTCCGTGCTGGGCCCGCTGAAAGCCACCCTCCACTGGTCTTCCGTCACCAAAAGTGTGGGACTGTATCTGGCTGTGGGCTTCAATTTCTAGGAGATGGAATACGCCAGATGCCTTTCGCGCCTGCAGCGCCTCTGCTCCCGGGCGGAATACTGCTCGGAGGATATCTACCGGAAGGCCCTGAAGGACCTGGAAGGGGATGCGGAGGCGGCAGCCCGCGTGGTGGCGGAACTTAAGGAAGACCGCTATGTGGACGATGCCCGCTATGCCGCCGCCTTTGCCCGCGAGAAGGCTTCCCTGCAGGGCTGGGGACCGGTGAAAATCCGCTTCCAACTGCGCGGAAAGGGTGTTGGCGAGGCCGATATCGCCACCGCCCTGGCCGAAATAGACACGGATAAGGCCGATGCCCGGCTGGAGAAGCTGCTGGCGGAAAAGCTCCGTACCCTGGAAGGAGACCCCCAGTGCAGGCTCAAGCTCATCAAATACGCCCTCTCCCGTGGCTACGATTATGAAAAAATTGCTACCTTTGTAGCCAGAATGGCGGGACGATCTGTCGCGGAGCCCTAGGCTCTGAGGAAAGTCCGCACAGGGAAGGGCACCCGTCTGTGGAAAGCACAGTGGGGAGTAATCTTCAATCGGCGTAACAGAAAACAACCGCCGGAGTTTTTCTTTTTTTTCTCCGGTAAGGGTGAAAACGCGAGGTAAGGGCTCACGACGTTGCATGGCGACATGCCGCGGGTACGCCGACGGGCCTGCAAGACCAAATATACCGGCAGATGAGGACGGCCCGTCCGATGCCGGGGGGTAGGTTGCGAAGATAAATGACAGATTTAAAAACAGAAAGCGGCTTACGGCCCCGCCATTCTTTTTTTCTATTTATAGTATGAAACGCTTCCTTACGCTTTTACTCCTGCTTGCCGCTCTTCCGCTGGCGGCCCAGCTGCGGTATTTCAACCCGGTGCTCCATCTGGACTACAGCGACCCGGACGTGTGCCGGGTAGGGGACGACTATTATATGACGGCCTCTTCTTTCAACTATTTCCCGGGGCTGCCGGTGCTGCATTCGCGGGACCTGGTGAACTGGGAGCTCATCGGCCACGCGCTCACGGATTATCCGGCAGGGGAGTTCCGCACCGCCGTCCAGCATGGGAAAGGCGTATGGGCACCTGCCATCCGCTACCACGAGGGGTGGTTCTACATCTTCTGCGGGGATCCCGACAGGGGCATCTTCATGGTCCGTACGAAGGACCCCGCCGGCGCTTGGGAAAAACCCGTCTGGGTGGTGCGGGAGAGGGGTTTTATCGACCCCTGCCCTTTCTGGGACGAGGACGGGAAGGCCTGGCTTTCCCATGCGGCAGCCGGTTCCCGGGCCGGGCTCAAGAGCGTTGTCTTCGTTGCGCCCATGGCTCCGGACGGCACAGCCCTTATCGGCCCTTCCCGGATTGTCTTTGACGGGCATAATACCCAGCCCACCATTGAAGGGACCAAGTTCTATAAGCGGGACGGCTGGTACTACATCTTTGCTCCGGCCGGCGGCGTTTCCACCGGCTGGCAGACGGTACTCCGGGCCCGGCATCCCAACGGTCCCTACGAGGAGAGGATAGTGCTGCGGAGTGCGCCCGGAACCATCAACGGACCGCACCAGGGCGCCTGGGTGGATACTCCTTCGGGCAGCCACTGGTTCCTGCATTTTCAGGACAAGGGCGCCTATGGCCGCATTGTCCATCTCCAGCCCATGAGCTGGCTCTCCGACGGCTGGCCCGTGATAGGGGAGGACCCGGACGGGGATGGTGTGGGACAGCCCGTGGGTGCCTGGGAAAGCCCCTTCGGCACCACCAACGGTATCGGGCGCATCCCGCAGGAGTGGCAGTGGCCGGCAGTCCCTTCGCCTTATTGGTGTATGGAGCTGGAAAACGGCTTCCGGCTGTTTTCGGCGGAGCAGGAAGGACGGGGCCTTTGGAACTGCCGCAACCTGCTCACGCAGAAGTTCCCGGCCGAACGTTTCACCGTAACGGCACGCCTCAGCTTCCGCCCCAATCCGGCATTGAGAGGGGAGGAGGCCGGCCTGGTGGTGACAGGGAGCGATTATGCTTCGCTGCGCCTGGCAGATGCACCGGAAGGGGCCCGTCTGCAGTTTATCACTTGCAGGAATGCCGATAAAGGCGGGGAAGAGCAGGTGACGGAGTTGGCGCTTCTTCCTTATCCGGAGCGTCCGGAAGCGGTGCTGTGGGTGAAGCTGGATGTGCGCGCCAAGGCCGTGGAGGGGACTGTCCCCGATGCCATCTGCCGATTTTACTATTCCCTGGACGGGAAACGTTTCACGCAGGTGAAAGGGACCTATACGGCCAGGCCCGGTACCTGGGTGGGGGCCCGTTTCGGCTTCTATTGCAACCGCTATGAGCCCAAGAATGACGCGGGAGCCCTGGATGTGGAGGAGATCCGCGTGATACCGGAGTTCGACCCCTTGGAAGGCTTCAATTACGACGAATCCCTGGTTCCGGATTACACCCTTCCCTCCATTTTGGAAACGGCCGATGGAAAGGCGGTTAGCAGTGTCAGGCAATGGGAAAAGGTTCGCCGTCCGGAGCTTCTGGACCTGTTTGAGGAGCAGATGTACGGTCCCGCTCCGGAATTGCCCGGATCCCTGCATTTCAAGGTCTTGTCAAAAGGAGAAGCCTTTGACGGCCTGGCGCTCAGAAAGGAAGTGGGCGTTTATTTCAATGAGGCGGAGACGGAATACCTGAAGCTGCTGCTCTACACGCCCAAGGCCCGTCCCCGGGCCCCGGTGTTTCTGGGAATCAATTTCTTCGGCAACCATACCATCTGCACGGATCCGGCAATCTCCCTTCCGGATACGCTCCGATACAGGCCGGACTTTACGCTGGATGCGAGGGGTTCGCAATCCCAGCGCTGGCCGGTGGAAACCATTCTGGAACGGGGCTATGCACTGGCCACTTTCTGCTGCGAAGATGTGGCTTCGGACTACAACTACGGGTCCAACCGGGGCACCCTGGCCGCCTGGGCCTGGGGCCTTTCCCGGGCTTTGGATTATCTGGAGACGGATCCGGATGTGGACCCCGGCCGGGTAGCCGTCTTCGGCCATTCCCGGATGGGGAAGACCGCCCTCTGGGCCGGTGCCAGGGACACCCGCTTCGCTATGGTGATCGGCAATGCGGCCGGTTGCGGCGGGGCGGCCCTTTCCAGAAGGCATTACGGCGAGACGCTCCGGCGCATCAACATCCGCTTCCCGCACTGGTATGCCGAAAACTTCCATCAATATGGCGACAATGAAGACCTGATGCCCTTCGACCAGCACGAACTGCTGGCCCTCATAGCCCCCAGGCCTTTGTATATAGAAAGCGGCAGCGAAGACCGCTGGAGCGACCCTTATGGGGAGTACCTTTCCCTGGTGGAGGCCTCGGAGGTTTATCGGCTATATGGCTACGATACGTTTACGTCACGGACGCAGCCGAATGTGGAAGCGCCTGAAATACATGGCGTTACAGGCTATCATATCCGGAACGGAAAGCATGAGATCCTGCTCTACGACTGGGAGCAGTACATCCGTTTTGCCGATACCGTGTGGAGATAGCGCCTAATAGTCTTCCGTGTTGTACCTGAGCAGCACGTCCATATGCATATAGTTGTCCGTCAGGTCCGGCTGGCGCTGGAAGACGATTTTGTCGGCCAGCGTCTGGATGGCCTGGAACACCTGTTCTTCCGGGTGCTGGGCTATGAGGGCGCTTACGGTCCCCCTCCGCAGGGCGGCCAGGTTGGCCGACAGGTTGTCGAATCCCACCACCCTGCGCACCCGGGGATGCCTTTCCAGATAGGGGACGATGAGATGGATGCGGGAATTGAACATCACGATGTGCCGCACGTGGGGAAACTCCTGGAAGAAAGCGTCCAGGGCGTCGTCCGTGGCGGCCGGGTCCGAGGGGTCTATGAACAGGCTCCGGATGGTGCAGCCGGGGTTGTGTTCCAGCATATAGTCCATAAAGCCTGCGCGGCGCATCACGGTAGGGTCGCTCTGCCGGTCCTTGTCCCGCATGATGCGCACGATGAGGGCTTCCTTCAAGGACTCTCCTTCCGAGAGCATATAGGCGCATAGGTAACCGCTCTTGTAGGCGGGAATGCCGTAGAAGGCCAGATAACCGGGCATGTCCAGCTTGGTGTCCACCAGGGCGTAGGGGATGCTGCGGGAGGTGAGCTCCTTGGCGAAGACCTGGGTCTCGTACTGGAACATAGGGGCGATGACCACCCCGTCCGGATGCATCTCCAGCACTATGGAGCAGGCTTCCCGGAAGCTGTCGGCGCTGTACTGGTTGTAGTTGATCTGCCGGGTGACGATGGACAGGGGCTTCAGGGCCGACTGGGCCTTCACTTCCCCGGCGGATGCCAGCTCCCAGTAGGAGCCTTTCTCGTGGGCGGGGAAGAGGAGGACGATGGTGCGCTGTTCCCCCCTGGCCAGCAGGGAGGCGTATAGATTGGGCTCGTATCCCAGCTCCCGGATTACGTCCATCACTTTGTCGTAACTCTTCTTGGATACCTCTCCGCGGTTATGCAGCACGCGGTCCACCGTTCCCTTTGAGAGGCCGGTGAGACGGGCTATGTCGTTGATGGTCGCTTTCTCTGCCATGATGCTGCAAAAATAAAAAGAAAAATTAATAGTGCAAAATTTTTCGTGCCCGGGCACGGAGGCGTTCCAGGGCCCTGCGTGGCCTGTTGAGAAAAAAGTTGATAAAATTTCCGTGCACGGTAACGGAAATTCAAAAATAAAGAGTATATTTGCACCCGTGACATTATAACCAGTAGCCAATGAACGCCATAAAACACCTCCTTTTAACCGGAATAATCGCCCTGGAAACTGCCTGTGCGGGACAATCCGCACCCTTCGAAATGCCTCAGGTCCAGCAGCCTGCTATCCCCGGACGCAGTGTCTCGCTTGCAGATTTCGGCGGAGTGGGGGATGGCGTCACCCTCAATACGGAGGCCTTCGCCAAGGCCATCGGCCGCCTGTCCTCCCAGGGCGGCGGAACGCTGGAAGTCCCCGCCGGCATCTGGTTCACCGGTCCCATCGGCTTAAAGAGCCATATCAACCTGCACCTGGACAAGGACGCTGTCATCATTTTCTCTACGGACCAGGACCTGTATCCCATCATAGACACCAATTTCGAGGGCCTGGATGTGCGGCGCTGCCTCTCTCCCATCCATGCGGAAGGGGAGACGGACATCGCCATCACCGGTGAAGGCATTATCGACGGTAACGGGGATGCCTGGCGGGAAGTGAAGAGGCGCAAGGTGGGGGACGACCTTTGGAAAACCATCGTCAAGCGGGGCGGCGTGCTGTCGGAGGACGGAAAGACCTGGTTCCCGGACGAAGGCTATGCCAAGGCCCGTGCCACGGCCGGCTCGCTTAACTATCCGGACCCTTCCCTGGACGAAAATGAGATCAAGACCTTCCTCCGCCCCGTGCTGCTGAGTTTCCGTAATTGCGAACGGGTGCTGCTGGAAGGCGTCACCTTCCAGAATTCCCCTTGCTGGAATCTCCATCCGCTTTGGTGCAAACACCTCACGGTAAAGGATATAACGGTGCGTAACCCGCACTATTCCACCAACGGGGACGGCATAGACATAGATGCCTGCGAGAATGTGCTGGTCACCGGCTCCAGTTTCGATGTGGGAGACGACGCCATCTGCATCAAATCCGGTAAGGATGAAGATGGACGGCGCCACGGCATTCCCTGCCGGAACATCACCATCAAGGACTGCACGGTGTATCACGGCCACGGCGGGGTGGTGATCGGCAGCGAGATGAGCGGCGGAGTGGAGAATATGTGGGTTAGCGGCTGCCGTTTCCTGGGAACGGACGTGGGCCTGCGCTTCAAGAGCACCCGCGGCCGCGGCGGCCTGGTGCGGAACATCTGGTGCGACCATATCTATATGAAGGACATAGTGGCCGAGGCCGTTACCTTCAATCTATATTACGCGGGCGTGGCATCCACGGAAAAGGCCGAAGTCGCCGCGGCCGGCAAAGACGCTTCTGCCTCCGCTGATAATAAGGCCGATGCTCTGGCAGAAGCCTCTTTGCCGGCTGTGGACGAGACCACGCCGGAATTCCGGGATTTCCATTTCTCGGACATCGTCTGCGCCGGCGCAGGTCAGGCTATCTATGTTAACGGACTGCCGGAGCTCCCGCTTGCCGGCGTCTCATTCAAGGACTGCCGCTTTACGGCCCGGAAGGGCGTGGAAGTGCACTATGCGGCCCCTATTGCTTTTGATAATGTCTTTGTAAACGGAGAGCAGCTGTAATGAAAAGAATCCTTTATCTGGTCCTTGTCTGGCTTGTTGCCAGCTCCTTTACCACCGTCCACCTGATGGGGGACAGCACCATGGCGGAAAAAGACCTTCCCAAAGCCGGGGAGGAGCGTGGCTGGGGGATGATGCTGCAGAATTTCCTGGATCCCAGCCAGGTAAACGTCATCAATTATGCCCAGAACGGCCGTAGTACCAAAAGTTTCATCGACCTAGGCCTGTGGGACAAGGTGAAGGCCGGTCTCCAGGCCGGGGATTATGTGTTCATCCAGTTCGGCCACAACGATGCCAAGGCCGATGACCCTGCCCGTTATGCCCCCGCTTATGGTGCCTACCAGGAGAATCTGCGCCTGTTTGTACGGACGGCCCTGGACAAAGGCGCCCATCCGGTACTGCTCACTCCTGTTGCCCGCCGCTGGTTCAAGGACGGCGTCCTGGACCGCAACTGCCATACGGACTATCCGGAGGCCATGAAGCAGGTGGCGGAGGAGTTCGGCATTCCGCTGCTGGATATCACTACGGCCAGCCTCAATTGGCTGGAAGCACTGGGAGACGCCGCTTCACGGCGCTATTTCATGATTTCCACGGGAAAGGACGACAATACCCATACCGTGGCCGCCGGCGCCCGCAAGGTGACGGAGATGGTGTGCGAACGCATCCGCACGCAGCTTCCGGAGCTCGCGAAGCATCTGCTGCATTATGATATCGTGGTATCGGCCGACGGACACGGGGACTATATGAGCGTCCAGGAGGCGGTGAACGCCATCCCGGACTACAGCCACCAGGAAATCACCCGGGTCCTTATCCGGAAGGGTGTCTACAAGGAGGAAGTGACCATCCCGCACACCAAATTCCGCGTCCATTTCAAGGGAGAGGATGCGGAAAACACCATTCTCACCTATGATAAGTACGCCCAGAAGTTCTGGCCCGGCCGGGATTTCACGATGGGTACTTCCGGCAGCGCGTCCATCTATATCCACGCCAGCTATATCACCTTCGAGGACCTCACTTTTGAGAATACTGCCGGGGAGGGGAAGGAGATCGGCCAGGCCGTGGCCGTGTTCACGGACGGGGATTTCCTCTTCTTCAACCGCTGCCGTTTCCTGGGCAACCAGGACACCCTGTACACCTACGGCCGCTTTGGAAAGGAAGGCGGCATCAAGCGCAACTATTACAAGGACTGCTACATAGAGGGGACTACGGACTTCATTTTCGGCCCTTCCATCGCCTATTTCCAGAACTGCACCATCCACAGCAAGAAAGACAGTTATGTCACGGCGGCCTCCACCCTGGAGGGGCAGCGTTACGGCTATGTTTTCAGGGATTGCAAGCTTACTGCTGCGGAAGGGGTTACCAAGTGCTATCTGGGCCGCCCCTGGGGCGCTTTTGCCAAAACCGTGTTTATCAACTGTGAACTGGGTTCCCACATCCGTCCGGAGGGATGGCACGACTGGGAGAAGGAAGGCAAGCCTAATACTAAAGAGAATTCTTTCTATGCCGAATACGGCAGCTACGGCCCCGGTGCCCGAGGCCCCCGCGTGGAATGGGCCCATACCCTCTCCCAGAAGGAATTGGAGGACTATAGTTTCGAAAAGGTTATGTATCAGCAGCAGGACGGTATCGTCTGGGACCCCTATAACAACAGATAATGCGTAAATTATTACTATTAAGTGTTTTTGCCCTGGCCGCCTGCTCGGCCGGGACTCCGCTTTCCCAGAAGGTGGTTCGTTCGGAGATGGCCCGCTGCCCGGAGGCCTCGTACATAGACGGCCAGGAGGGCAACCTCAAGTGGAATTATACCACCGGCCTGGAACTCAAGGCTATCCTGGATGTTTATGACACGTATGGCGGAGAGGATCTGCTGGATTACGTGGATGCCTGGTACGATGCCATTATCGGCGAGGATGGCGTCATCTATAAGTATAAGAAATCCAATTTCTCCACGGACCATATCTGCCCCGGCCGCACCCTTTTCCGCCTGTACGAATTGGGCGGGAAGGAGAAATACCGCGCGGCGATGGATTCCCTTTACAGCCAGCTCCAGGACCAGCCCCGCACCCCGGAAGGCGGTTTCTGGCACAAGCAGGTGTATCCGGACCAGATGTGGCTGGACGGCCTGTATATGGCACAGCCCTTCTATGCCGAATACACCCGCCGCTTTGTGGCGGACAGCCTGCAGCAGGAGCGGAATTACGGAGATATCGTGCACCAGTTCACCACGGTGTACAACCATACCTACGATGCGGAGACCGGCCTTCTGCGCCACGCCTGGGATTCTTCACACCAGATGTTCTGGTGCAATCCGGAAACCGGGCAGAGCGACCACGCCTGGGGCCGTGCCCTGGGCTGGTACTGCATGGCTTTGGTGGATGTGGTGGAAATCCTCCCGGACGGGCCTTACAAGGATGCCCTTATCGGCATACTGAACAATCTCTATCAGGTGCTTCCCCTTTATGCCGATGCCCGGACCGGTATGTGGTACCAGGTGCTGGACAGTCCCTACCGGGAAGGCAACTATCTGGAAGCCACCTGTTCCGCGATGTTCGTCTATACCTGGCTCAAAGGCTGCCGGCTGGGCTTCCTGGGGAACCTGGGCGGGGCCGTTCAGGCCTATGAATCCCTTCTGTCCACCTTCGTCTCGGAGGAGGAGGGCCTGGTGAACCTGAACCAGTGCTGCGAGGTGGCCGGCCTGGGCGGGAAGGACAACCGCAGGGGAGACTACGAATACTATATCAACGAGCGCATACGTGCGAACGATCCCAAAGGTATCGGCCCGCTTATCTGGGCGGCGCTTGAATTTGAAAAGTTATGAGAAAGATGATTCTGCTGCTGATAGTTGCTTTGCTGGCGTTTTCCTGTGAGAATAAGACGCAGCCGGAACCGGAGAAACCTTCCGTCCCGGAGGCGCCTGCGGGACTGGTCCTCCATGGGGACGCCACGGAAACCTCCCTTACCTTCCAGTGGGATGAGGTGAAAGGTGCCAAGTCCTATGCCTGGCAGCTCACCCAGGCCGGAAGCGTGGTCAAGGACGGTTCGGTCACTTCCCGGAACGTGCGCATCAGTGACCTGGCCAAGGCCACGGATTACCGCTTTGGCGTGTGTGCGCAGAACGAGGCGGGCACATCGGCCTATAGCTGGACGAACGCCCGTACGGCAGGGGAGGAGACCCCCGTGACACCGCCGGCACCTGTGGGGATGGAATATGCCGAATTCCAGATTCCGGCGGCCGAGGAAGACGGTGTGGCCCGGGCTTTCCCCGGGGCCGAGGGCGGTGGAATGTACACCACCGGCGGCCGCGGCGGCAAGGTGATCCACGTAACCAACCTGAACGACAAGGGCACAGGTTCCCTCCGCGCCGCCATCGGCGAGAAGGGCGCCCGCACCATCGTCTTTGACGTGTCCGGTCTCATCGAGCTGCAGAGTCCCCTCAAGATAGCCAACGGAGACGTGACCATCGCCGGCCAGACGGCCCCCGGTGACGGCATCTGCCTCAAGAACTACAGGCTGGAAGTCCAGGCCGATAATGTGATTATCCGTTTCCTGCATTTCCGGCTGGGAGACCAGGGCGCCAACGCGGGGGACAGCGAGGACTGCATCAACGCCCGCTTCGTGAGCAACCTCATCGTGGACCACTGCTCCATGAGCTGGTCCATAGACGAATGTGCTTCCTTCTATGCCAACGAGAACATGACGCTGCAGTGGTGCATCCTCACCGAGAGCATGAACGACAGCGCCCATTCCAAGGGTGCGCACGGCTACGGCGGCATCTGGGGCGGCAAGGACGCCAGCTTCCACCACAACCTGCTCTCCAACCACCACAGCCGGAATCCCCGGCCCGACCATCCGCATATCTATCCCAAGAACAGTGACGGCAGCTACGACTTGAGCAAGCGCGGCAACGTGGATTTCCGGAACCTGGTAATCTATAACTGGGGAGACAACAGCACTTACGGCGGGGAAGGCGGCAAGTTCAACCTGGTGAACTGCTATTACAAGCCGGGACCGGATTCCAAGGACCGTTACTATTTCGTAGATGCATACAGCGTCTATTCTTCCATCAATTACGGATATCCCCAGCTGTATATGGACGGGAATATCCATACCCAGCACGACGATATCTCCGAAAACAATACGGTCCACGGCGTGTATTTCCACGAGGCAAGTTCCTATTCCGTGCCTTCGGACTATTCTTTCCGCAGCGCGGCGTGGCCCATCAGCGGCCCCGAAGGAAAACCCGTGTACACCACTACGCATGCGGCGGAAGAGGGGAAGGATGCCGTCCTTTCCTGGGCGGGGGACCGCCTGCACCGGGATGCGGTGGACCAGCGGGCCGTGGATGCCGTAAAGACCAACAAGGGAAAGATCATCAATACGCCCTCCGACGTGGGCGGATGGCCCCAGTACAAGAATGAAACCGCTTCGGCCTTCCCCGAGTGGGTGGGGGACCCCAATGCCTTTACCCTGGATCCCCAGAAGCGTTATACCAACCTGGAAATGTACCTGCACTATCTGGTCCGGGATATCGTATCCGGCCAGAACAAGAACGGAACATATACAAAATTTTAATACTACTTATTTATTAACCAAAAACCAAATCCAATGAAAAGTTCGACAAAGAAACTTCTTCTTTCGCTTGCACTTTGCTTGGGAACGGTATTCGCCGCATCGGCACAGACAACCATCAAGGGCGTGGTGACCGATGAAACTGGCGAACCGCTGATCGGCGCCGGCGTCGTGGTGGAAGGAACCACTACGGGCACCATCACCGGTATCGACGGCGACTACGTGCTCACCGTTCCCGAGACTGCGGTGAATCTGGTCTTCTCCTTCATCGGACTCGCCGAACAGACCGTCCCCATCAACGGACAGACGGTGATCGACGTAGTCTTGAAGGCCGATCAGACCTTCCTGGACGAAGTGGTGGTGGTGGGTTATGCGACGGTCAAGCGCCGCGACCTGCTGGGTTCCGTCGCTTCGGTGGGTTCCGACAAACTTACGGAGCAGCCGGTAACCACGGTCTCCCAGGCCCTGTCCGGAAAGATGGCCGGTGTGTCGGTAGTGACAACCGAAGGCGACCCCGATGCGGACATCAAGATCCGCGTGCGCGGCGGCGGTTCCATTACCCAGGACAGCAGCCCCCTGTACATCGTGGACGGCTTCCCCGTGGAATCCATCAACGACATCCCTTCGTCCGAGATCCAGTCCATCGACGTGCTCAAGGACGCCTTCTCCACGGCCATCTACGGTTCCCGCGGCGCCAACGGCGTTGTGATAGTGACCACCAAGAGCGCGGAGAAAGGCCAGCGGATTTCCGTCAAGTTCAATGCATACTACGGACTCAAGACGATGGCCAACAAGGACGCCATCGTGGCGATGGATGCCGAGAATTACGTCAAGTTCCAGTACGAACTGGGCGTAATCCGGGACAACCTGAGTTCCTACTATCAGCCCTACTTCGGCAACTTCGCCGATATCGACCTCTACAAGGGCATGGAGACCAACAATTGGATCCAGGCCGTGTTCGGCAATACCGGCTCCACCTTCTCCACGGACTTTTCCGTGTCCGGAAGCAGCGAGGCCGTGAACTGGACGCTGGGCTATGCCCATATGGGAGATGAGGCTATCATGGTAGGCTCCACCTACGACCGTGACAACCTCAACTTCAAGGCCAACTTCAAGACTTCGGAGAACACCTCCATCGACGCCAACGTGCGTTATTCCCGCGTGAATGTGCGCGGTGCAGGCGCCAACGGCATCAACGATACGGGTACCACCTCCGGCAACGGCCGTCTCAAGCACGCGGTTTCCTATTCCCCCATTCCCATCGCCTCTACCATCCAGGGACTGGACGAGGAACAGGACTATGGCGACAACGCCCCGCCGCTGCTGTCCGTGGCCGATAACGACTCCCGCCGCATCCGTACCACCTGGAATGCCAATGCGGCCTTCAACTGGAAGATCATCGACAACCTCAACCTCAAGATCGAGGGCGGTCTGGAGAAATACAACCAGACCGACGACCGTTTCTACGGAATGACCACCTATTACGTGGCCAACAACTCCACGGACAAGACGGGCGTCTCCAACCAGCACAAGGAAGCCTTCCGCACCAAATACCGTAATACGAACACCCTCAATTTCGATTTTGCGGATGTGCTGAATAACAGCGACCATACCCTTACGGCCCTCCTGGGTGAGGAAATGACCATCACCAAGAGCAACCTTCTCACCCTGATGGTGGACGGTCTCAATGCTTCCTACGACGCCCCCATGGCCTGGAACTTCATGTCTTCCGGCACCCCGGCGTCCAACAACAATTATTATGATCCGGACGACAAGCTCCTGTCTTTCTTCGGCCGTGTCAATTACGATTACAAGCACCGTTATTCCCTGGGATTTACGCTCCGCGCCGACGGCTCGTCCAAGTTCTCCCGCGGCAAGCGCTGGGGCTTCTTCCCCTCCGCAGCCGTTTCCTGGACCATTTCCAACGAGCGCTGGATGGAGGGTACGCGCAACTGGCTGGATCAGTTGAAGGTCCGTTACAGCTTCGGTACGGCCGGTAACAACAACATCCCTTCCGGCCAGATCTCCAAGCAGTACGCTTCCACCGTCACGGCCTGGCTCAGCCAGAGCAACAACTACTGGATGGCCGGCAAGATCATGAACAATCCGGACCTTACCTGGGAAACCACCTACACCCACAACGTGGGTATGGACTTCGGCCTGTTCCAGGGACGCCTGAGCGGTAGCTTGGAAGTGTATCAGAACGACATCAGGGACCTGCTCATCAATTTCCCCATCACGGGATCCGGCTACGACAGCCAGTACAGGAACCTGGGCAGCACGCGCAACCGGGGTATCGAACTCACGCTCAACGCCCCCGTCATCTCCAAGAAGGATTTCTCCCTGAACATCGGCGGCAATATTGCCTATAACCGGAACCGGGTTACGGATCTGGGCGGCCTGCAGCGCATCACGGCCCAGTCTTACTGGGCTTCCACGGAAATCGGCGACGACTATGTGGTGGAAGTGGGCCAGCCGCTGGGCAATATGTACGGCTATGTGAGCGACGGAATGTACAGCGTGGACGATTTCACCTGGAACGGTTCCAAGTGGGTGCTCAACGATGGAGTGGTGGACTGTTCCGCCATCATCGGCTCCAATTACATGATGCCCGGCGCCCCCAAGTACAAGAATGTGGACGGCAGTGACGACAACAAGGTCACCGTGGCCGACCGGACCGTCATCGGCAACGCCTCCCCGGATTTCACCGGCGGTTTCAATTTCTCCGGCTATGCCTACGGCTTAGACTTTAGCGCCAACTTCAACTTTATGGTGGGCAACCAGGTGTACAACGCCAACAAGGTGGAGTTCACCTCTTCCCGCAAGTTCTCCAACCGCAACCTGATGAATATGATGGACGTGGACAAGCGCTGGACCAATGTGGACTGGGCCACCGGTGAACTTATCACGGACCCGGCTACGCTCCGCAGCGTGAACGCCGGCAAGACCATGTGGGCTCCCTTCGTGGGCAACGCCGTGTTCAGCGACTGGGCCGTGGAGGACGCTTCCTTCCTGCGCCTGCAGAGCCTCACCATCGGCTACACCCTTCCCGAAAGCCTCACGCAGAAGGTTCACCTGCGCCGCGCACGTATCTACGTAACCGGCTCCAATCTCTTCTGTCTCACCAAGTACTCCGGATACGACCCCGAAGTGGATACCCGTCGCGCCACCCCGCTTACCCCGGGCGTGGATTACTCGGCCTATCCTAAGAGCATCGGTTTCGTGGCCGGTATCAACCTCACCTTCTAATCCGCTACAGATATGAAAAAGATTGCATATATCCTTTCTGCGGCCATCATTGCCGCCCTGGCGGTTTCCTGCGACAAGTTCCTGGACAGCGAATCCCCGTCGGCTTTCGATGCGGCCACCGTGTACTCCAACTACTCGCTCACGGAAGGTACCATCTTCGGCATTACCGAAGCTTTCTGCGAAGTGAACTCCTATCGCGGCCGTTTCCTGCCCTGGTACGGCCATAATACCGATATTGAATGGTACAATACCTATAAGAAGGGAGACGGAAAGTCGGACATCTCCGGCTATGACTGCCTGCCCAACAACAGCCAGCTGAACCTGAGCAACGGTCCCTTCCCGCTGATGTATATGGGCATCGAGCGCGCCAACCTGGTGATTGAGGGCATCCGCGAATACGGTAATGTGGAGGCAAATGCCGATATGGCCTATCTCCTGGGCGAAGCCCTTACCCTCCGCGCGATGATCTACTACGACCTCACCAAGGCCTGGGGAGACGTTCCTGCCCGTTTCACCTCCCTTACCTCGGACGCCATCTACGCTCCCAAGGACAGCCGTGACGTGATTTACAAGCAGATCCTCTCCGACCTGGACGAGGCCATCCCTTATCTTCCTTATCCCGGACAGACTGCCGCCACCTCCCGCACGGACCGCGTGAACAAGGTGTTTGCCGAGGGCCTTTACGCCCGCATCGCCCTGGCCGCCTCCGGCTATGCCATCCGTCCCGACGACGGCATGGTGGGAACCGGCGACCTGGGAACCATCCGCCTTTCTTCCGATCCGGAACTCTCCAAGGAGGTCCTCTATCCCAAGGCTCTCGCCTATCTGAAGGATGCTTACGGAAAGGCTTCCCTGGAAAAGGATTTCGAGGCCTACTGGTATAAGCAGAACAATATGGATAACCTCACGGCAGGCCCTTCCTTCGAGACTTTGTATGTGATTCCCTTCGGCGCCGGCCGCGGCCGCTGGAACTTCACCTATGCCGTCGCTTCCGAGGGCGCCAGCATCACCAACGGCGTTTCCCGTGGCGGTGATGCGGGTCCGCTTCCCACCGTATACTTCATGTACGGTGACAAAGACAAGCGCCGGGATGTCACTTGCGTGAACTTCAAATGGAACAAGGACAATACGCTGGAGCCTTCCGGTATCGGCAAATGGTATTTCGGCAAGTACCGCTACGAATGGATGAATGCCCAGCCGTACACCGGCGGCAACGATGACGGCATCAAGCCCGTTGTGATGCGTTATGCCGATATCCTGCTGATGGCTGCCGAGATTGAGAATGAACTCAACGGCCCTTCCGATGCCAAGAAATACCTCCGCGAAGTCCATGCCCGCGCCTGCGGCGAGGATGAGGCCGAAACCTATGTGGAAGCGGTATCTATCTCCAAGGAGTATTTCTTCGAGGCCATCGTGAAAGAACGTGCCCTGGAATTCTGCGGCGAGTTCTTGCGTAAGGCAGACCTCATCCGCTGGAACCGCCTGAAGAGCAGTCTGGACTATGCAAAGGCCCAGATGCTGAGTCTCCGTGACCTGGAGGGAACCTTTGGCACCCTGTTCAGCGGAGATATCGCGTATGCCCCTTCCGCAGACGGAATGTCCCTGGATATCAAGTTCCTGGCTCCGGGCGAAAAGGCCCCTGCCGGATACGAACTCTCGGCCGGTTATATTACCAAGTATGACGATGCCAAGAAGACCGGATTCTACAAGGAGAGGATCGAAGGCATTTATGTAAGCGATCCCGAGCAGCATATGTTCTGGCCCATCTTCAACGATACCATGACCAACAGTCAGGGCTACATCAAGAACGATTATGGCTACGACAACCTTTAATAACTCCCGAGAATTATGAAAACGATGAATAAAATCAAATATGCGATTTTCGCCCTGGTCGCCATCGTTGCAGCCTCCTGCCAGAGAGAGCAGTTCATCCCCAATGAACAGCTGAATCTCTCCCGCTGCCTGCAGCCGATGAACCTGAATGCGCGCGTAAGCGCCGCCATGGGCGACGTTGTCACCTTCTCCTGGGATGTGACCAAGGATGCCGAGGTGTATGTCCTCACCGTCCTCACCGCCGATGGAAACACTTACCTTACCGAGGAACTGGGCCCGACCGCCGTGCCTTGCCAGAAGAAACTGGAGGCCGACAAGACCTACACCTTCAGCGTACAGGCCAAGGCGGAAGGGAAAGGTGATTCCAAAGTGGCCGAATACGGAAAGACCTTCAAGACCTTTGCCGTAAAGGACAACCTGTTCCTTAAGGTAACGGACCGTACTGCGGAAAGCGTCACCCTTGCCTGGAGCAAGGAGGTGGCCGATTACCAGGAGGTTTCCCGTATAGACCTGTACTATCCCGGAAGTGATGAGGTGGTTATTTCCCACGAACTCACCGCCGGGGAGATTGAAGCCGCCACCGCCAAGGTGGACGGGCTGCATCCCGGCACGGAGTACGTCTTCACCCTTATGTTCCTGAGCGCCAGCCGCGGCCAGGTGGATGCCTGGACTACGCCCGATACCGCCGGTTTCACGGAGGTGAACTCGCTGGAAGGCCTGCAGAACGCCATCAAGACCGCAGGCGCCCAGATCCTCCTCAAGATGGAAGGCTCTCCCTATGACCTGGAAGCCGTGGATATCTCCAATCCTTTCGCCATCATCGGCGAAGAGTCGGCCGACGGCACCAAGCCTGTGATCCAGGGTGAGTTCCACATTGCCGACAACTGGGCTTCCGACCTCACCCACAACCTCTATTTCGAGGGCGTGGAATTCAACGGAGGTCCCACCGCCACCAGTCCTTCCGGATTCGGTTTCGCCATCCAGAACAAGAACGGCGGCACCGTCAAGGGCAAGAATGTAGGCAGTATCACCTACAGGAACTGCGTGATCGCCAACTACACCAAGGGCCTTATCTACGAATGGGGTAACGAAATGGTGCTGGGTGACGTAATTTATGACAGCTGCGACATCCACGACATCAACTCCGACGGTACCGTGGGCGGCGACGTCTTCGACATCCGCCAGGCTACTACCGTGAAAACCCTCAAGTTCGTGAACAACACCATCTGGCAGGGTATGCGTACCTTCGTCCGCTTCGACGCCGGTTCCATCGAGTCCCTGGTGTTCGAGAACAACACCCTCTGCAACCTGAACTTCGTGGACAACGCCAACAACGCCGGTGTCTTCGGCCTTCAGATAGTGCCCGGTTCGTTCTCCTTCAAGAACAACCTCTTCCTCTACATGGTGGAGAAGGCTGTCCTTGCCGGTGCGAACACCAAGTACAAACCCGCTTCCGAAATGGGTGTGGCGGCTTCCAACAACTGGTTCTACAACGTTGTGGAAACCTACTTCACGGATAACTTCACCCTGGCCAACGCCGCGGGTACCATCCTTTCCAGCGATCCTTGCTATAACGCTCCCGGCGGATTCTTCAATCTGAATCCGGACTCCGAGATTGCCGGCAAGGGCGTGGGCGCTCCCAAGTGGTGGACTCCCTATGTGGAGGAGCCCGAGGACCTCACCCTGGGCAAGGTGGAAGGAAACAAGACCTGGAACCTGGCCAACGCCAAGTTCTTCTCCGGCACCATCAAGAAACAGATGGTCCGCGACCTGCTGCTGATCAACGCTTCCGAGCAGAACAGCATCGTGGTGGACGGCGGCATGCTCAACTTCCAGACCGCAGCCGTCACCAACCGGCTGGGTGTTCCCACCAGCGGCTATGTGGCCTTCAAGGTGGACGGCCCCGGCTCCCTCATCATCAAGGCGGCCGACCCCGAATCCAAGGGTAACCACCTGGTGGTGGGCGTTGGCAACCTGGAGGGGACGGAGATTTCCCTCAAGGGTGGCGCTTCCGCCATGGCCGATATGGATAACGCCCAGAAGATCGTCATCTCTTCCATCGCCGGGGAATCCCTGGTGTATGTATTCCCTTCCGGCCCCGTGAGTCTGGAGAAACTGGCCTGGAGCACGGATCTGACGCCGGTGAACACCGCCCTGCCTACCCCCGCTCCCCAGGCCGATCCCGCCTCCATCACCGCCGGTGATGCCGTGGATATCACCATCTCCTGGGATCCCGTGGAGAATGCGGGCGGTTACTCCGTAGTCTTCAACGGCAAGACCAGCGCGGTCTCCGAAGGCACGCAGTTCGTAATCGGCGGTACCACAACCGGTATGCTGGATGCCGGCAGCTACAAGGTGGAAGTGTATGCCAATCCTTCCAAGGATGACATCTACAACACCGAATCGGCTGCAGGCGTGGCCGCCTTCGCCGTACTGCCCAAGGGCGGTGGCGAGGAAGGCTCCGAACTGGTGGTGAACAATGTGGACGCCCTGCTGGCAGCCATCGCGGCCGGCAAGGACGCCGTGACGCTGGCCCCCGGCAGCTATGACCTGGGCGGCAGCCTCACCGTCACCGCCCCGCTTGCCCTCAAGGGACAGCCCGGCGCCGAGGTCCTGGGCGGCTTCAAGCTCAGCGGCCAGGTGGGCAGCTTCTCGCTGGAGAACCTCACCGTGAAGGCTAACGGTGGAGACATCCTCCTGAACCTGGACAACGCCGAGGGCGTAACGGCCGAATCCGTGACGGTGAAGAACACCGTTGTGGACGGCTTCACCAAGAGCGTCATCTATGCTTCCAACACGGCCGACAAGTTCAACATCGGCGAAATCCTCCTCTCCGGTATGGAGGTGGTCAACCACGGTACCGGACAGGGCGTGCTGGATCTGAGAAACGGCACCTACGGCAGCTTCACGCTGGAAGAGAGCACCGTCACCGGCGGCCGCGACTTCCTGCGCATCGACGCTCCCTGTACTATCGATGCCGTTTACGTGAAGCACAACACGCTCAACAACCTGAACGATTCCGGCAACGCCGGCGGTGTGTTCTGCGTACGTGCCACTCCTTCCGTCTACGAGGTTTCCTACAACATCGTGGCCAACATCGCCAACTCCATCAGCGGCCGTACCGCCGCCATGAAGCCCAAGATGAAGAAGAACGTCTGGTACAACATCGGCGAGAAGTTCTACACGGGCTGCATCGATGCGGAACTGGCCGTGGACGGCGGTGGCGTTGTGCTCACCAACGATCCTTTCCAGGATGCCGCCAATGGCAATTACACCCTCACCAACGCCGTGGTCATGAGCCTGGGCGCCGGTGCCTCCAAGTGGAATCCCGCCAGCGTACCCGTTAGCGAAGGCGCATCCATCACCGTTTCCAGTGTGGACGAATTCACCGCAGCTGTAGATGCCGGCAAGACGGACATCCAGTTCGCCGCGGGTGAGTATGACCTCTCCGCCGCCGCCATCACCCTTACCGCCGGAATGCATCTGGGCAGTGATGAGGGCGCCGTGCTCAAGGTGAACCAGTTTAACCTGGCCGAAGGAGAGCTGGGCAACATCCTCATAGAGAACCTGTTAATCGAAGGAGACGGAGCCAACAACCTCATCAACGTGGGCGCGGCTTCCGTGGTGAACAACCTCACGCTCCGGAACTGCCATGTGACCAATATCAAGAAGAGCGTCTTCTACGGCAATGCCGAAGGCTCCTCCTTCCAGGCCCTGGTCTTCTCCGGCAACTTCTTCGGAGAGCTGGGCGGCGGACAGGGCACCCTCGACATCCGCAAGGGTGACTACAAGGTGATCACCTTCCAGCACAATACCGTGGTGGGAGGCCGTGACTTCATCCGGGCCGATGCAGGCCGTGTCACCGGAGCCGTGAACATCGTAAACAACACCTTCGACGGTGTAACCCTGAACAACGGCAACGGTGTGCTCTACGTACGTTCCACGCCCGAGAGCTATGAGGTGAAGAACAACCTGTTCCTGAACGAGAACGGAGATAACAACCTGCTTTCCAAGGCGGCCGGTGTCACCGTTCCCACCTATATGGCCGGCAACTTCTTCTGGAACTGCACGGCCGAAAAGTTCTGGACGGGCCTCATCACCCAGGAGATGGCCACTGCCAACGGCGGTGCCATCCTCTCCTCCGACCCGGTGCGGGATGCCGCCAACAACGATTACACCCTGGTTGACGGCCTCTGCCTGGCCTCCAACGTGGGCGCCGGCACCTGGAACCGCAACGCAGGTACCATCTCTTCCGACGTTACCGTGAAGACGGTAGCCGAACTGGGTACCGCCCTGGATGCCGGCAAGACCGGTATCACCCTCAAGGCGGGTACCTATGATTTCCGCGAACTTACCGACGGCGGCGTCATCAGCCTCATGGCTCCGCTCCGCCTGCAGGGTAACGGCAACGTAGAAATCATCGGCGGCTTCAAACTGGGCGTTGGCACCACCACCTTCGAGGCACGGAACATCAAGTTCAACGGTGCCGAGAAGGCCCTGGGCAACGCCTTCGAGATTGCCGAGGCCACCCAGTTGTACAAGGTCCAGATCATTGACTGCGACATCTTCGGCTATAACAAGAGCCTCTTCTACGGCAACGGAGCCGACTCCAAGGTGGAACTGTTCGACTTCCAGAAGAACCTGGTCCACGGCTTCGGCACCGGCCAGGGGATGATTGACATCCGTAAGGGCGTGTACGATGTGATCAACGTTTCCAAGAACAGCTTCTACGACGGCGGCCGCGACTTCATCCGCTGCGACAAGGAGATTGCCGGAAACATCGCCATCGTGAACAACACCTTCGCCTCCTGCTCCATCGATGCCGGAAACGGCCTGCTCTGGGTCCGTTCCTGCGCCGACAATCCGCAGAAGTACAACGTGAAGAAGAACCTCTTCCTGAACCTCACCGGCAAGACCATCCTGGCCAAGAGCGGTGCCACGGTTCCCGTGATGGAGGGTAACTACTTCTTCAACGTGGGTGAAGGCTTCTTCGGAGGCGCCATCGACCAGGCCACCGCCACCCAGGGCGGCGCCGTCCTGGAGGCCGATCCTTGCGCCGGTTCCGCGGATTTCAACCTGGTGCTCACCAACGCCGACCTCAAGAAGGCCGACGTGGGCGACCCTCGCTGGAACTCCGCATCGCCCAACTACACCCGCAAGAGGTAACCTTTTACCGTAACCAAGGGAGCCGGGGGTGATACCCCGACTCCCTTCCAAAAACCAACATGTCATTAATATGAGCTTTATTCATCAAGATTTCATGCTCCAGACGGAGACCGCCCGCAGGCTTTACCACGAGCACGCGGAAAAGATGCCCATCATCGACTATCACTGCCATCTGGTGCCGCAGCAGATTGCCGAAAACATCCAGTTCCGGGACATTACCCAGCTGTGGCTGGTGGACGGACACTACGGAGACCATTACAAGTGGAGGGCAATGCGTGCCAACGGCGTAAATGAGGATTACATCACCGGCGGGAAATACGACTCCTGGGAAACCTTCCGGAAGTGGGCGGAAACGGTTCCTTACACCATGCGGAACCCGCTCTATCACTGGACGCATCTGGAACTGAGCCGCGTATTCGGCATCGACAAGCTCCTGTGCCCCGCCACCGCCCGCGAAATCTTTGAAGAGTGCAACGCCAAACTGGCTACACCCGAATTCCGGGGACAGGCCCTCATCCGCAAGTTCAACGTGGAGACCGTTTGCACCACCGACGACCCGGCCGACGACCTCCGCTGGCACAAGATGATAGCCGCGAAACCCTTCGGCACGCAGGTTATTCCCGCCTGGCGCCCGGACAAGGCCATGGCCATCGAGAATCCCGAAGCCTACAAGGCCTATCTGCAGCAGCTGGGAGAGGCCGCAGGCAAGGAGATTGATTCCTATGCCGACCTTTGTGAGGCCTTGCAGAAGCGGCACGACTACTTTGCCGCCAACGGCTGCAAACTCTCCGACCACGGCCTGGAGAATTTCTATTCAGCCGACTACAAGGAGCTGGAAATCGAGCTCATTTTCAAGAAGGTGCTCATGGGCATCAAGCCCAACCCGAAGGAACTGGAGAAATTCCGGAGCGCTTTCCTCCACGACCAGGCCGTGATGGACGCCGAGGCCGGCTGGACCCAGCAGTTCCATATCGGCGCCATCCGCAACAACAACAGCAAGATGTTCGGCCTGATCGGCCCTGATACGGGTTATGACGCCATCCACGACCAGGAGATTGCCGCGGCGGGCCATAAGTTCTTCGACCGCCTGGCGGCAGAGGACAAGCTCACCAAGACCATCCTCTACTGCCTCAATCCCAAGGACAACGAGGTGATGATGACGATGCTCTATACTTTCAACGACGGAACGGTACCCGGCAAGATGCAGTTCGGCAGCGGCTGGTGGTTCCTGGACCAGGAAAACGGTATGCGCAGGCAAATGGATGCCCTTAGCGTACTGGGCCTGTTCAGCCGTTTCGTGGGAATGCTTACGGACAGCCGCAGTTTCATCTCCTATCCCCGCCACGAGTACTTCCGCCGCATCCTCTGCGATGTGCTGGGCAAGGACGTGGAAGAAGGCAAGCTGCCGCAGAGCGAACTGGAGACCATCGGCCGGATGGTGGAGGACATTTCTTACAACAACGCCAAGAATTACTTTAATTTCTGATGAAGTACATCAAGATCAATCCCGCCGACAATGTGGCCGTTGCGCTGGAAGACCTTTCCAAGGGAGAGGTGGTGGAAGGCGTAACGCTGGTTACGGACGTTCCCCGCGGGCATAAGATAGTGCTGAAGGGTCTCAGGGCGGGGGAGAACGTAATCAAGTACGGTTTCCCCATCGGCCATGTAACGGCCGATGCCCCCGAGGGCTCCATGGTGGACCACAGCTGCATAAAGACCAACCTGGAAGGTTTGCTGGATTACAGCTACAACCCCTCCCTGGTGGAGATTCCCGGCGCTGCCCAAAAGCGTAGCTTCAAGGGCTACCGCCGCGCCGACGGCCAGGTGGGTGTCCGCAACCAGATATGGGTGATCCCCACCGTGGGCTGCGTGAACGGCATCTGCCAGCAGATCGTGGAGCGTTTCAAGGCAGAGAATCCTGCCCATACGGGCGTGGACGCTGTAATTCCTTTCCCTCATAATTACGGCTGCTCCCAGCTGGGGCAGGACCACGAGAATACCCGGACCGTCCTCTCCGATATGGTCCACCATCCCAACGCCGGCGGCGTGCTGGTGGTGAGTCTGGGCTGTGAGAACAACCAGCTGGACGCTTTCCGTGAACTGGTGGGTCCGGTGGACGAAAGCCGCGTGAAGATGTTCGTGTGCCAGAAGGTGGAGGACGAGGTGGAGTACGGCCTGCAGCTGCTCCGGGAAATCTATTCCGTGGCATCGAAGGATGTGCGGGAAGATGTTCCGGTGAGTGAACTGCGTGTGGGCCTCAAGTGCGGCGGCTCCGACGGCCTCAGCGGCATCACCGCCAATCCGCTCCTGGGCGTCCTTTCCGACTGGATTGTGGCGCAGGGCGGTACCACCGTACTCACGGAAGTGCCGGAGATGTTCGGTGCCGAGACCATCCTGATGAACCGCTGCCAGGACCGGGAGACCTTTGAGAAGACCGTCTCCCTCATCAACGACTTCAAGGAGTATTTCATGAAGCAGGGGATGCCCGTGTACGAGAATCCTTCTCCCGGCAACAAGGCCGGCGGCATCTCCACGCTGGAGGAGAAGTCCCTGGGCTGCACGCAGAAATGCGGCAAGAGCATCGTCCGCGGCGTGCTCAAGTATGGAGAACGCCTGAGCGTGAAGGGACTCAATCTGCTGTCTGCCCCCGGCAACGACTTGGTGGCCTCCACGGCCCTCGCTGCCAGCGGCTGCCAGATAGTGCTTTTCACCACCGGTCGCGGCACGCCCTTCGGCAGCTTCGTACCCACCATGAAGATTTCCACCAACACGGCCCTGGCCGATGGGAAACCCTCGTGGATAGACTTCAACGCCGGCGTGCTGGCGCAGGGAGAGCCCATGGAAAGCGTTGCGGCCCGTTTCACGGAATACGTGCTTTCCGTGGCTTCCGGTGAACCCGTAAACAACGAGAAGCACGGCATCCGGGAGATTGCCATCTTTAAACAGGGTGTAACCCTATAGCGAAGAATCTAACAATAATAAATCAATACTAAAATGGAACGACTAAACCGTACCAGCGCGCCTCAGGCGAAGCGCTACACCGAAAAGGTGATTCAGTTTGGCGAAGGAAATTTCCTTCGTGCTTTCATCGAGTGGATTATCTGGAAAACCAACCAGAAGACCGATTTCAACGGCTCCGTGGTGGTGGTCCAGCCCATTGAAAAGGGCATGGTGGGCTGGCTCAATGAGCAGGACGGCCTGTATCACCTCAATCTGCAGGGCCTGCAGAACGGCGAACCCGTGGATAGCGTGGACCTGATTGACGTCATCTCCCGCGGACTGAATCCGTATGAGGACTTCGCTTCCTATCTGGCCCTGGCCGAGCAGCCGGAGATCCGTTTCGTGATCTCCAACACCACCGAAGCCGGCATCGCCTTCGATCCGGCCTGCAAACTGGACGACAAGCCCGCCAGCTCCTATCCCGGCAAACTTACCCAGCTGCTTTATCACCGCTGGGAATACTTCAAGGGCGATATGTCCAAGGGACTCATCATCTTCCCCTGCGAACTCATCTTCGAGAACGGCAAACACCTCAAGGAGTGCATCCGCCAGTATATAGACCTGTGGAACCTGGGCCCGGATTTCAGCGCCTGGTTCGAGGATGCCTGTGGCGTTTACTGCACGCTGGTGGACCGTATCGTTCCCGGCTATCCCCGTGACAACGCCGCCGCCCTCTGCGAGCGGGTGGGTTACCAGGACAACCTGCTGGACAAGGCCGAAATCTTCCACCTGTGGGTCATCGAGGCCCCCAAGGAAGTAGCCGGGGAATTCCCGGCCGACAAGGCTGGCCTGAACGTGCTCTTCGTCCCCTCCGAGGCTCCTTACCACGAGCGGAAAGTTACGCTTCTGAATGGTCCCCATACCGTGCTTAGCCCCGTTGGCTACCTCAGCGGCCTCAACACCGTGAAGGAATGCTGTGAAGACCCGGAGATCGGCCTCTTCGTGAAGAAGGTGATGTTCGACGAGCTCCTTCCCACGCTGAACCTGCCCAAGGAGGAACTGGAGAAATTCGCGGCCGACGTAATGGAGCGTTTCCGCAATCCTTTCGTGAAGCACTTCGTGACCAGCATCATGCTCAATTCCTTCCCCAAGTTCAAGACCCGCGACCTGCCTGGCCTCAAGACCTATCTGGAGCGCAAGGGAGAACTGCCGAAGGGCCTGGTCCTGGGCCTCGCCGGCATCTGCACCTACTACAAGGGCGGCAAGCGCGGCGAAGACGAGATCGTCCCCAACGACGACCCTAAGATCATGCAGCTCCTGAAGGACCTCTGGGCCACGGGCGATGTGCGCAAAGTGGCCGAAGGCGTCCTGGCCGATGAATTCATCTGGGGCGAGGACCTCAACGCCATCCCCGGTCTCACGGACCTTCTCGCCGCCGACCTTGACAAGATTCAGAAAGAAGGCATGCGTGCCGCCGTTAAAGCTATCATCTAATGAGTACTACTAAGAAATTAATGACCAACTGGCGCTGGTGGCTGTGCTCGCTGCTTTTCGTGGCCACCACGGTGAACTACCTGGACCGCCAGGTGCTGTCCCTCACCTATGAGGAATTCATCAAGCCGGAATTCCATTGGACCGATGCCAATTACGGTACCATTACCTCTTTCTTCTCCATCTTCTACGCCATCGCCTGCCTGTTCGCCGGCAAGTTCGTAGACTGGATGGGCACCAAGAAGGGCTATCTGATCGCCATCGGCGTATGGTCCGGCGGTGCGTGCCTTCACGCCGCCTGCGGCTGGGCCACCGCCCACCTCACCGGCATGGATTCCGTGTCTGCGATGCGCGCCGTGGAAATCGGCTCCAATGCCGCCCTGGCCGTCTCTACTACATCGGTATGGCTCTTTCTCCTGTGCCGGGGCATCCTGGCGCTGGGTGAGGCGGGCAACTTCCCGGCGGCCATCAAGGTGACGGCCGAATACTTCCCCAAGAAGGACCGGGCCTTTGCCACCTCCATCTTCAATGCAGGTGCCTCCGTGGGCGCCCTGGCTGCTCCGCTGTGCATTCCGCCGCTGGCCAAGGCCTTCGGCTGGGAATGGGCCTTCATCATCATCGGCGGCCTGGGCTTCATCTGGATGTTCTTCTGGGCCTTCATGTACGACAAGCCCGAGGAATCCAAGCACGTGAACGAAGCCGAGATGGAGTATATCCACCAGGACGACGCCGCCGAGGCAGCCGAAAAGGCCGCCCTGGCGCAGGAAAAGTCCATCCCTATGCTCCAGTGCTTCAAGTACAAGCAGACCTGGGCCTTCATCACTGGAAAGTTCTTCACCGACGGCGTATGGTGGTTCTTCCTGTTCTGGGCTCCGTCCTACTTCAGCAACCAGTTCCACGCTCCGGCCACTTCCGGCCTGGGCCAGGGGCTTATTTTCACGCTGTACGCCATTGTGACGGTGATTTCCATCTTCGGTGGATACCTGCCCAAACTGTTTGTGGAGAAGAAGGGGATGCATCCTTATAGCGGACGTATGCTGGCTATGCTCATCTTCGCCTTCTTCCCCATTGCGGCGCTCTTTGCGCAGCCGCTGGGCATCAGCCTGAACAACCCCTGGTGGCCGGCCATCCTCATCGGCCTGGCCGGTGCGGGGCATCAGGCCTGGAGCGCCAACCTGTTCTCCACCATCGGTGACATGTTCCCCAAGAGCACCATCGCCACCATCACCGGTATCGGCGCCATGGCGGGCGGTATCGGCTCCATGATTATCCAGAAGGTGGCAGGTGAACTGTTCACCTATGCCGAAAACGCCGGTTCCGCCTTCACCTTCATGGGCTTCGAAGGCAAGCCTGCGGGATACTTCATCATGTTCTGCTTCTGCGGCCTGGCGTACCTGATTGCCTGGAGCATCATGAAGAGCCTGGTTCCCAAGTATAAACCCGTGGAGGTGTAATATGAAGAAGTTGCTTATCCTCTCTGCGCTGCTCCTGGCCCTGGCGGGCTGCAAGTCCGCCCCGGAGCCGAAGGTGATGGCGCGCTATGTTCCCGAACGCTCCGATGACTTCGTCTTCGAGAACAACCTGGTGGCCGGACGCTTTTACGGCAAGGCCCTGGAAGGCAATCCCACCTCTCCCGGCATCGACATCTGGGTGAAACTCCCCGGAAAACTGGTGGCCGACCAGTGGTACAAGGGCGCTATGGAAGACCCCGACTACTATCACCACAACCATGGCGGAAAGGACTGTTACAAGGTGTCCGTTTCGCTGGGCGGCGGTGCATCGGCCCCGCTGGTGAACGGGCAGCTCTCCCTGCCTCCCACCAACTACCGTTCCTACGACATCCTGGAAGAGACCCCGGAAAAAGTGGTGTTCGTGCTCCATTATCCTGCCTGGGAGGCTGCCGAAGACTGGACGGTCTCCCTGGACAAGAAGGTTACGGTGGTGGCAGACAGCTATTTCTGTGACGTGGAGGATACCTATACTTTCACCGGTACCGAAACCCTGGAGATTGCCGCCGGCGTGAACCGCCATCCAGCCCAGAACCCGGAACCGGAGGAGCGTCTCTCCGATGACCGCTACGCCATCTGGGAACCTGCCTCCGACCAGAGTATAGAGCCGGAGGACGGTATGCTGGGCGTGGCTGTGATCCTTGAGGACGGAGAGTATTCCTATGTGACCGATGACGGTGTCCACGGCCTCTGCGTGAGGACGGTCACCAGCGGCGAACCCTTCCGTTACAAGTTTGGGTCCTGCTGGTCCAAAGGTCTCATCAAGGAGGCTTCCGACTGGTTTAGATTAGTTGATGAACAATAATATCGCACTATATGAACAATCCATTTTCCCTTGAAGGCAAGAACGCCTGGATTACCGGAGCTTCCTACGGCATCGGCTTCAACATTGCCAAGGCCTTTGTGGCGGCCGGTATAAAGAATATCATTTTCAACGACATCAGCGAGCAGGCGCTGCAGCGCGGCCTGGACAACTACAAAGAGGCCGGCATCAGCAATGTGAAAGGTTATGTCTGCGACGTAACCAAGGAAGATGACGTGAAGGCCCTGGTGGAGAGAATCCATGCCGAAGTGGGCCAGATTGACATTCTGGTGAACAATGCCGGCATCATCAAGCGCATTCCCATGCACGAGATGAAGCGGGCCGAATTCCAGCAGGTCATCGATATCGACCTGGTGGGCCCGTTCATCGTGTCGTCGGCCGTCCTTCCCGAAATGATGGAACGCCGGGAAGGAAAGATTATCAACATCTGCTCCATGATGAGTGAACTGGGCCGTGAGACCGTGTCGGCCTATGCGGCTGCCAAGGGCGGCCTCAAGATGCTCACCCGCAACATCTGCTCCGAATACGGCGAATACAACATCCAGTGCAACGGCATCGGCCCCGGCTACATCGCCACGCCGCAGACGGCTCCCCTGCGCGAAAGGCAGCCCGACGGAAGCCGGCATCCTTTCGACAGCTTCATCTGCGCCAAGACGCCCGCCGGCCGCTGGCTGGACCCTTCCGAGCTGGGCGGTCCCGCCGTGTTCCTGGCCTCGCACGCTTCGGATGCGGTGAACGGACACATCCTTTATGTGGACGGCGGTATCCTGGCCTACATTGGCAAGCAGCCGCAATAATGGGGAGGAGATGCTATGAAAATCCATTGTGAAGTGAGACAGGCCTCCGGAAACCTGGATGCCAAGCATTACGACACGCAGCGGCTCCGCCAGGAATATCTGGTGGAGAGACTGATGGTGGCCGATGAGATCAATATGGTCTATTCCATGTTCGACCGCATCATCACCGGCGGCGCCGTCCCCGTGAAGGAAGACCTGCTGCTCAGCGCACCCGAGATCCTCAGGGCCGATTTCTTTACCCAGCGCCGCGAACTGGGCATCATCAACGTGGGCGGCACCGGTGTAGTGAAAGTAGGGGAGGAGGAATACACCATCCCCTTCAAGGAGGCGCTCTATGTGGGCCGGGGGAACCGGCACGTTACGTTCAGGAGCGTGGACCCGGAGCATCCGGCGCATTTCTACTTCTGTTCCGCCACGGCCCATCGTGAGACCGGGGTGAAGCAGGTGTCCAAGAAAGACGCCGTGGTAATGCACCTGGGCAGCCTGGAAGAATCCAACGAACGCACCATCAACCGCCTGCTGGTGAAGGAGGTAGTACCCTGCTGCCAGCTGCAGATGGGTATGACCGAACTGGCTCCCGGCAGTACCTGGAACACCATGCCGGCCCATACGCACAACCGCCGGATGGAGGTCTATTTCTATTTCGAGGTGCCGGAAGATGCCGCCGTCTGCCACTTTATGGGCGAACCGCAGGAAACCCGTCACATCTGGATGCACAACGAACAGGCGGTGATCTCCCCCCAGTGGAGCATCCACAGCGCCTGCGCCACCCGCAACTATACCTTCATCTGGGGAATGTGCGGAGAGAACGACGATTACAACGATATGGACTGGTGTGCCACCAAGGATTTAAGATAATATAAACAGTAACGATATGGCAAAAGTAGTAACCTTCGGCGAAGTGATGCTTCGCCTTTCCACGCCGGGATACCTGCGCTTTGCACAGGCCCGTCAGCTGGATGTGAATTTTGGCGGCGGAGAGGCCAACGTGGCCGTTTCGCTGGCCAATTACGGCATTGACGCCCATTTTGTCACCCGCCTTCCCAAGAATGACATCGCCGCCATGTGTGCGGCCGAACTCCGCAGTTTCGGCGTCAATCTGGACGGTGTGGTCTACGGCGGCGAGCGCCTGGGCATCTATTTCCTGGAGACCGGCGCCGTGGCCCGCGGTTCCAAGGTGGTCTATGACCGGGCCCATTCCTCCGTCTCGGAGATCATGCCGGGTATGGTGAACTGGCGGGAAGTCCTGAAAGGGGCCGACTGGTTCCACTGGACCGGCATCACCCCTGCCCTGAGCCAGGGTGCGGCCGATGCCTGCCTGGAAGCCATCAAGGTGGCCAACGAGATGGGCGTGAAGGTGAGTTGCGACCTCAACTTCCGCAAGAAACTCTGGAATTACGGCAAGACCGCGGCCGAAGTGATGCCGGAACTGGTGGCCGGCTGCGACCTGATCCTGGGCAACGAGGAAGATGCGGAGAAGGAATTCGGCATCAAGCCGGAAGGGTTCGATGCCGAAAAGACCGGAGGCGAAATTGACCAGAGCCGCTTTGAAAGCGTCTGCCGTCAGCTGATGGCCCGTTTCCCCCGCTGCAAGAAGGTGGCTATCACCCTCCGCGGCTCCATCAACGCCAACCACAACACCTGGGGCGGCGTGCTCTTTGACGGAAAGACCCTCTGGCAGAGCCGCCGGTACGATATTACCCACATCGTGGACCGCGTGGGCGGCGGCGATTCCTTCATGGGCGGCCTCCTGTACGGCCTCCTCACTTATCCCACGGACCAGCAGGCCATCGAATTCGCCGCAGCCGCATCGGCCCTTAAACACACCATTCCCGGCGACTACAACCGCGTAACCGTTTCCGAAGTGGAAGGCCTGATGGCCGGCGGCGGCAGTGGCAGAGTAAGCAGATAAGACTATGGCAAAATTCAATAAGATCGATACCATCGGTATCATCCGCAGGACCGGGATTGTGCCGGTATTCTACAATGCCGATGTGGAACTCACCAAGAAGGTGGTGAAAGCCTGCTATGACGGCGGCATCCGCGCCTTCGAGTTCACCAACCGCGGCGACGGCGCCCACAAGGTGTTTGAGCAGCTGATGGCCTTCGTACGGGCGGAATGCCCGGAGATGGCCCTGGGTGCCGGCACCATCCTGGATGCGCCCACCGCCGCCCTTTATATCCAGATGGGGGCCGATTTCCTGGTGAGCCCCTGCTGCGTAGACGAGGTGATTACCCTGGCCAACCGCCGCGGTGTGCCCTACAGCCCCGGCTGCGGCACCGTGACAGAGATTGTCCACGCCCAGGAGCGTGGCTGTGACCTGGTGAAGGTTTTCCCGGCCGGTACCGTTGGCGGTCCCGCCTTCGTGAAGAACATCCTGGCCCCGCTTCCCTGGGCGATGGTGATGTGCACCGGCGCCGTGGAACCTACGGAAGAGAACCTGTCGGCCTGGGCCAGGAGCGGTGTCACCGCCGTGGGCATGGGCTCCAAACTCTTCCCCAAGGAAACCATAAAGGCCGGAGACTGGAAAGCTGTCTCCGACCTCTGTGCCAAATGTTTAAGCTGGTTTAAAGGCGCTGTTTGATGGCCTTGGTGGCCTCTTCGTAACCGGGCTTTTCCAGCAGGGCGAACATGTTCTTCTTGTAGGCCTCTACGCCGGGCTGGTTGAAAGGATTCACCCCCAGGGCATAGGCGCTTACGCCGCAGGCGAATTCGAAGAAATAGAGCAGGCAACCCAGGTTGTAGGCGTCCACCTTTTCAAAGGACACCTCAATCTGGGGAACGCCGCCGTCTATGTGCGCCAGCCTGGTACCCAGTTCGGCCATGTGGTTGCAGTGCTCCACATGCTTGCCGGAGAGGAAATTCAGCTGGTCCAGATTCTGCTCATCGGCCTCGATCACAACGCTGCGCTGGGCCTTTTCCACGTGCAGCACGGTCTCGAACATCACGCGGGAACCTTCCTGGATGAACTGGCCCATGGAGTGCAGGTCGGCCGTATTGTTCACGCTGGCGGGGAAGATGCCGGTGCCGTCCTTGCCTTCTGATTCACCGTAAAGCTGCTTCCACCATTCGGCCACATAGGTGAGCTTGGGATTGTAGTTTACCAGGATCTCCACCTTCTTGTCCAGTTCGCTGAACAGGTAGTTGCGCATGGCGGCATATACCACGGCGGGATTCTCCTCGTCCTTTACAGCCAGTTTTTTCTCCGCTTCCCGGGCGCCTTCCAGCAGGGCCTTCACGTCCAGGCCGGCGGCGGCGATGGGCAGCAGGCCCACCGGGGTGAGTACGCTGAAACGTCCGCCCACATTGTCCGGAACCACGAAAGTCTTATAGCCTTCCTGGTTGCTCAGGGTCTTGAGGGCGCCCCGCTTGGCGTCCGTAATGGCCACGATGCGGATGGCGGCTTCTGCCTTGCCGTATTTCTCTTCAATGAACTGCTTCACGATGCGGAAGGCCACGGCGGGTTCCGTGGTGGTGCCGCTCTTGGAAATAACGATGCAGGCCACGTTGCGCTCCTGGGCAAGGTCCATCAGTTCGGCCAGGTATTCTTCCGAAAGGTTGTTTCCCGCGAAGACCACCTCCGGTGCGTCCTTTTTCTTGAGCTGCTTGCCGAAGTTGTGGCTGAGGGCCTCGATTACGCACTTGGCTCCCAGATAGCTTCCGCCGATGCCGATGGCGATGACCAGGTTCACGCCCCTGCCGGCCCAGTCGGCCCGGATGTCCTCGATTTCACGGAGCATGCTGGCGGGGACTTCTGAAGGCAGGTGCTTCCAGCCCAGGAAATCGTTGCCGGCGCCTTTTTCGCTTTCCAGTACGTCAAAAGCATGCAGGGCTTTCTTTACATAGGAATCATACTTGGCGGCATCCACAAAGGATTCACAGCCTTTCACATTGAGTTTAAGCATAGTATAGTGGTTTATAATAATTATCTATCCTACAAATTTAACAAATTCCCGGCAATTATTCATCCCTAATCTCATAAAAAGCATCTTCCGGGTCCGGAGGCGCTTCCGCCAGCCTTTCCTCCAGGGTATGGTCAATCTCCTCTTCGAAGCCCCGGAGGGCGGCGAAGGAGGAGAACTGGGCGGCCCTGTCGGAAAGGGACATCCGGGGATGCCGCCTGGATGTGGGGTGCTCCAGGCCGATGATGTCGTCGTACGGTGTCATGCCTTGTGTCCTCCTATCTGTCTGTTGCGCTCGCGCCCGGTGGCGCCTTCTTCGAAGTTCATCCCCTTGAGGATGGCGTTCTTGCCGAATTTTTTCCGTATGGCCAGGATGGCTTCCTGTTGCCGGCGCTCTTTCTCCAGGTCTATGGCGTCTTCGTCAAATAGACTCATCTGGCGGCCTTCCACCTCTCTTTCATCCTTGACATGGGAGGCCACTACATAGATGCGCCGGACATTGAGTTCCGGATCTACAATCCGCTGGAACAGCTCCATCATGGCATGCAAGATAAGGGTGGTGGAAGAGGTGGGGAAGTCCAGGTTGGCGCTGCCGTGGGCCGGTTTCGGGGTGGCGCGCCCGTACCAGTCGGTTACCATGGTCCCTTTGAATCCCGCAGGTGTGCCGCTTTCGTAGCCCACATGCAGCACTATCTGGTCCGTGACCAGTTTCTTTTCCACCAGGCACAGCGCCAACCAGTCCGTCATTTCCCGCACTATCGTTGCCGCCTGCTCATAAGGATAGGGGCGCGAAAGGACCTGTCCGTTGGAAAGGCTGCTGCCTTCGGGCCGATAGGATTTGATATCGGCCATGGTGCAGGGCTCCCAGCCCCAGGCGTGGTCGATGAGCAGTTCCGCATTCACGCCAAAGGCCTTGTACAGGAGCTCCTCGTTCCGCAGCGAGCAGCGGGCCACGTCCCCCAGGGTCCAGAGACCCAGCTTCTGCAGGCGCGCCTCCGTCCCGCGGCCGATACGCCAGAAGTCCGTCAGGGGGCGGTGGCTCCAGTACTTCTGCCGGTAGCTCATTTCGTCCAGTTCGGCTATGCGTACCCCGTCCTTGTCCGCCTCCCGGTGCTTGGCCTCCACGTCCATGGCCACCTTGCACAGGTACAGGTTGGGGCCGATGCCGGCGGTGGCCGTAATCCCGGTCTCCTTAAGCACTTCCCGGATAAGCCGCATGGCCAGCTCGTGCGCCGTGGTCTTGTACAGGGTTAAGTAATCCGTGGCGTCTATGAACACCTCGTCGATGGAATATACATGGATGTCTTCCGGGGCGATGAAACGGAGGTAGATACCATAGATCCGGCTGCTCACTTCCACATAATAGGCCATCCGGGGCGGTGCGGCCATGAATTCCAGCAGGGGAGTGCCTGGCCTGCGGGCTGCGTTCACCTGCGCCACTTTCTGTTTTACCTCAAACAGGCGCGCCCGGCCCGGGATGCCATAGGCCTTCAGGGCCGGCGTCACGGCCAGGCAGATGGTTTTGTCCGTCCGGCTCTCATCGGCCACTACCAGATGGGTGGTAAGCGGGTCCAGCCCCCGTGCGACGCATTCCGCAGAGGCGTAGAAAGACTTGAGGTCTATGGCTATGTAGGTCCGCTGGTTCATTCTTTTCCAAATATCGGCATTTTTTTCGGGATTATTGCTAACTTTGCTCCGCCTGATGATGAGACATCTTTCACGGATAGCCCTGCTCAGCGGGATGTGTCTTTTCCTGTGCGCCTGCTCGGGTGCACAGGTAAAGCAGTACCGCGTAAAGGTGCTGCAGGAGTATCCGCACGACAGGGACGCCTACACCCAGGGCCTGTTCTTCCATGGGGGAACGCTTTACGAGACCACCGGACAGTATGGTTCCAGCACCCTCCGCACCGTGGACCTGGAAAGCGGCAAACCCCTTACAAACCAGCGCTTTGCCCGCAAATACTTTGGCGAAGGCTCCGTAATCCTGGGAGAAACCCTTTACATCCTCACCTGGACCAACAAGGTGGCCTTCAAGTACAACGCCAAAACCCTCAAGTACGAATCTACCCTGTCCTATAACCGGGAAGGCTGGGGCCTTACCACGGACGGGAAACAGCTCATAGCCAGCGACGGCTCTTCCAACCTGTATTTCATGGACCGGGACCTCAAGGTACTCCGCAAACAGCAGGTTACCATGAACGGCCGTCCGCTGAGGAACCTGAACGAACTGGAATGGATAGACGGAAAGGTGTGGGCCAACGTATACCTGACGGACATGATAGTGATCATCAATCCGTCCAACGGCAAGGTAGAGGCCTCCATAGACTGCACCGGCCTCCTGCCCGCCAAACTCCGCAACCAGGATACGGATGTCCTTAACGGAATAGCCATAGACGCTGCCGGCAATATTTACCTTACCGGAAAACTATGGCCCCGGATGTATAGGATAGAATTGGTTAAGAATTAATTACTGGAATGTTTAATTAGGGGTATCCGGAAACTCCGGATTGAGATCATACCCTCATAACTTGATACGGTTCATACCGTCGTAAGGAAATGAAAGAATACTTGCTTCTTGCAGCGCTTTGCGTGCTGCCTCTCTGCGCACAGGCGCAGGACAAGACGGAGCGTCTGGACTCCGTGGTGGTATCGGCCTCCCGTGCCGGCAAACAAACACCCGTTACCTTTACCAATGTGGGAAAAGACGCCCTGGGCGCCGCCAACCCCACCAATTCCCTGCCCATGGCCCTGAACCTGCTGCCCTCCGTGGTCACCTACAACGAAGGCGGTACCGGCCTGGGGAATTCGGCCATGACCATCCGCGGCAGCAAGGGCTCCCAGATCAACGTGACCCTCAACGGCATCACCCTCAACGACTCGGAGAACCAGGAAGTCTTCTGGGTGAACATCCCCGCCCTTACCAGCCTTATTTCCAGCGTGCAGGTGCAGCGGGGCCTGGGTACCAGCGCCAACGGAGCCGGCGCCTTCGGAGCAAGCCTTAACATGAACACCGCCTTCGTTACGCCGGACCCCTGGGCAAGAATAGACTTCAGCGGGGGCTCCTACAATACCTTCATGACAACCCTCAGCGGCTCCACCGGCCTTTCGGAGAAGGGATTCTACGGCTCCGCGGCCTATTCCCACGGCAGTACGGACGGTTATATCCGGAACGCTTTCGTCCAGTCCCAGAGCGCCTTCGTGGCCCTGGGATGGCTCCGCGGCGCCAATTCCCTGCGTCTCACCTGGCTCATGGGGCAGCAGCGGAGCGGCATCACCTGGGACGGTATAGATCTGGAGCAGTACGAAAAGGACCGCACCTACAACGGCGCCGGCGAATATTACGACGAACTGGGCAACGTCTATTACTATCCCAACCAGACCGACAATTATGTCCAGCACCACCTGCAGCTCAATTACACCCATTCCTTCGGCAGCCATCTCAGCTGGGCCAACACCCTCAACTATACCCGCGGAGAAGGATACGACGAGTATTATAAGGTGAACCGGAAACTGAAGAATTTCGGCGTAGCGTTTCCCGAAGGTGACAATTACCCCTCCCGCAGCGACATGATCTATCAGAAGAAGATGGACAACGACCTCTGGGTGTTCAATTCCAACCTGCGGTACCGTTCAGAAAGCCTGGATCTCACCGGCGGCGTGAACCTTTCCCGCTACCGGGGCGGCCACTGGGGGGAGGTCCTCTGGGTGAAGGCCTTTGGGGATGACGTGGAGCCCCGGTACGACTGGTACCGTCACGAAGGCGTTAAATGGGACGCCAGTGCATTTGTGCGGGCCGAATATAAACCGCTGGACTGGATTACCGCCTATGCCGATCTGCAGTACCGCGGCATCCGCTATTCCTTTGCCGGCTCGGACGACGACTGGCTGGAGTTCGGCGGGAAAGAGGAAGACCTGCTGGATTACAGGCAGGACTGGCATTTCTTCAATCCCCGCGCCGGCGTAACTGCACAGCTGGGCCGGCATAAACTCTATGCCTCCGCCGCCTGGGGCAACCGCGAACCGGGCCGGAGCGACATCAAGGAGAACGTGAAAGGGGAGGGCGCGCCCATCCGTCCGGAGAAGATGCTGGACGTGGAGGCGGGCTGGCAGTTTGCCTCGCAGGCGCTAACGCTATCGGCCAACCTCTACCTCATGGAATATTGGGACATGCTCCTGGAGACAGGCCGATTGTCCAGCTCCGGCTATGCGCTCAAGGAGAACGTACCCCGCTCCTGGCGCCGCGGCATGGAGCTTTCGGCGGCCTGGCAGGTGTTCAGCTGGATGCGCCTGGACGGTAACCTTACCCTGTCCATGAACCAGATCAGGGATTATACCTCCTACGTTGCCATAGACGATTATTCCGGCCGTACGCATGCCGTGAATTACGGCAAGACGCAGATGCTTATGTCACCTTCCGTTATTGGCATGGGCATAATAACCATCCGTCCCTGGAGGAACGGGAGCCTGGCCTGGGATGGTAAATATGTGGGGAAACAATTCATAGACAGCTCCATGCGGGAAGAGATGGCCATACCGGCCTACTTTGTCTCTTCCCTGTCTCTGAGCCATAAGTTCAGTTGGAACAGGGCCTCCCTTACGCTTAGTGCCTACGTCAACAATCTCTTCAATCACCTCTATTATGCGTCCGGCTGGCGCTGGGAGGAGTATAACGAAGCATCCGGTACCATCACCTCCGGAGTGGGGGTGTACCCGCAGGCTCCCCGAAATTTTTGTATAAAGTGTAGCCTTACTTTTTAAAAGTTTTTATTAAGTGCAAAAAAGTTTTATAAAAATTTGTAAGTCAAAAAACTTTCCGTATCTTTGCACTGAACAAAACGCATCTTCTAACCAACTATTAACTTTCTTTAAGGTAAGAATACACTACTAACTAACCAAGTAAAGAGCTCGCTGTGAAGCGAGCTCTTTACTTTTGGGACCTTCCTAATGTTCTGATTGACAGGCTACTTGTCTTCCAGCAGACCGGGGCGGCGTTCCCGGGTGCGCTGGATGGCCTGTTCGTCCTGCCAGGCCTGTATGAGTTTGGGATTGCCGCTCAGGAGCACCTCCGGTACCTTCCAGCCGTTGAATTCGGCCGGGCGGGTGTAGACGGGAGGGGATACCAGGCCTTCCTGGAAGGAGTCGCTCAGGGCCGATGTCTCGTCCGTGAGCACGCCGGGGACCAGGCGGATGATGGCATCGGCCAGAAGGGCGGCGGGGATCTCTCCGCCGCTCACCACGAAGTCTCCGACGGAGATCTCCCGGGTGATCAGGTGCTCCCGTATCCTTTCGTCAATGCCCTTGTAATGGCCACAGAGGATGATGATATTCTCCTTGAGGGAAAGCTCGTTGGCCATTCCCTGGTCCAGGATCTCCCCGTCCGGCGCCATGTAGATTATTTCGTCGTAATGGCGTTCTGCGGTGAGCTCCTTGATGTAGTTGAACACCGGCTCCACCATCATTACCATGCCGGCGTCTCCGCCATAGGAATAGTCGTCCACCGTGAGGCGCGGCCCCAGGCCGTATTTCCGCAGGTTGTGCACGTGGATCTCTACCAGTCCCTTCTTTACGGCGCGGCCGGGGATGGAGTGGCTGAGCGGGCTGTCCAGCAGCTCCGGCACAACGGTGAGGATGTCTATTCTTAGCATAATTCAGGTGTTTTTCTCTTGCAAAAATAGTATTTTATGTTTATTTAAGGAAATATTATTAACTTTGTAACTTACACAAATATGTTAAACTATTGAATCTTTAGTCATGAGTGAAGAAATTAAGCCTGAGGTTGTCGTAAATCCGGAGACCGCAGATGTAGCCCCTAAGGAACAGGAAACTGCCGCCGTGGTGGAAGAAACCGTCGTGGAAGCCCCTGCAGAGGAGGCAAAAGTAGAACCCAAAGTGGAAGAGGTTAAGGAAGAAGTGAAGGAGACGGTGATGAATTTTGCCGACAAGACGCTGGCAGAATTGTCCGAGCTGTTCCAGAAACTGAGTGAAAGTGAAGACCGCATGAAGCGATCCAAGGAGGCGGAGGCCATCAAGTCCGCCTTCTATAAGCTGCTGTCCCGCGAAAAGGCGGCGGCCGGAGAGGATGCCACCGTGGTGGAACCTACGGAAGATTCCGTGGATGAAGCCACCGTTCCCATGCAGAGCGGTCCGGTGAGCCCCTTTGCCGCCATCGAAGCCGGGTTCAAGTCGCTGTATATAGATTATAAGAAAGCCCGTGCGGAATATAACCGGGAGCAGGATGCGCAGCGGGAAGAGAATCTGGCCAAGAAGCAGGCCGTCATCGAGGAGCTCAAGGCCCTGGTAGATGCCCCCGGAGACATGAAGGATGCCTTCCCCAAGTTCCGGGACATCCAGAACCGCTGGCGGGAGGTGGGCCCCGTGCCGCAGCAGAACTTCCGTGACGTGAACGACACGTACCAGCTCTATGTAACCCAGTTCTACGACCTGGTGGACATCAACCGGGAGCTCCGGGACCTGGATTTCAAGAAGAACCTGGAAGCCAAGACGGTATTCTGCGAGCAGGCGGAGAAACTGGCCGAGGACGAGAATGTGGTGGAAGCCTTCAAGGAGCTCCAGAAGCTGCACGAGCAGTGGAAGGACCTGGGTCCCGTGGCCAAGGAGTACCGGGATGCCATCTGGGAGCGTTTCCGCGCCGCCACTTCCGTCATCAACAAGCGTTATCAGGCCCATTTCGAGGGTCTCAAGGCCCAGCAGTCAGATAACCTGGCCGCCAAGGTAGCCCTTTGCGAAGAGGTGGAAGCCATTGCCAATAAGGAGATTACCTCCTCTACGGAATGGAACGCCCTCAGCAAGCAGATAGAGGAAATCCAGGCCAAGTGGCGCACCATCGGCTTTGCCACCCGCAAGGACAACCAGAAGGTGTACGAGCGTTTCCGCGCCGCCTGCGACAAGTTCTTCGAGCGCAAGAGAGCCTCCTTCACGGAGTTCAAGGACTCCATGAACGCCAACCTGGAGAAGAAGATGGCCATCATCGAAGAGGCCGAACGCCTTAAGGACAGCACGGACTGGAAGGCCACCGGAGACCGTCTCATCGAACTGCAGAAGCAGTGGAAGGAAATTGGTGCCGTGCCGCGCAAGAAGAGCGAACAGATCTGGAAGCGCTTCCGTGCCGCCTGCGACGCCTTCTTCACCGCCCGCGACAACCGCGGCAAGGGAGGCAACGGAGATTTCGCCGCCAACCTGGAGGCCAAGCGTGCCCTCATCGAGGAAATCAAGGCCTATGTGCCGTCGGCCGATAAGGACGCCCAGGCCCAGAAGGACTTCGCCGAGCGTTGGAACGCCATCGGCTTTGTCCCCTTCAAGGAGAAGGAAGCCATCACCGCCGCCTATCGTGAGGCCATGGCGGAGAAATTCCCGGGCTTCGGTGCCCGCGGAGGCCGTCGGGACGGCGGTCGCGGCAATGCCCGTCCGGAAAGGGAGCGTCGTCCGCTCACGGAGACAGACCGTCTCAAGGAGCAGTTCACCCAGCTGCAGCAGGAGATCCAGACCTTCGAAAACAATATCGGCTTCTTCGGCCTGTCCAAGGGTGCAGAGAAACTGAAAGCCCAGATGCAGGAGCGCATAGACGCCGCCAAGGTGAAATTGGAAGCCCTCAAGGCCGAAATCCGGGCCAAGGAAGCGGAGGAAGCACAGGAGTAAAGGCCTATGGACAAGAATTCAATCATCGGCTTTGTCCTGATAGCCGTCATCATGATGGGCTTTTTCGGGTACCAGAGCCGGCAGCAGGCCAAGTTGCAGAAGGAACAGGCTCGTCTGGATTCCATCGCTGCGGCCGAGGCATACGAGCAGTATAAGTTGGACAGCGCCTATCGTGCCCAGCATCCGGAGGCTGCGCTTCCAGAGGAAGCCGCGGCTCCCGTTGCCCCCGCCCCTGCTCAGGCCGTCTATTCGGATTCCCTGCTCAATGAGGCAGCCTTGGCCGATGCTTCCTATGTTACCCTGCAGAACGAGAAACTGGAGGTGAAATTCACCACCCGTGGCGGCCAGCCCTGGTCCGTGCGGGTGAAGGATTACAATAATTACGACAAGTCGGACCTGTACCTTATCCCGGAAGGAAAGTCCCAGTTGGGCTATGTGGTCTATGCTCCCACGGCCGTGGATACGCGGAAGTTCAACTTCCGCTACGTACCGGAAGAATCTTCGGATTCCACCGTTGTAATGCGTCTTCCTTTCTCCGGCGGCGGTTATATCGAGCAGCGCTACACCCTCCGGAAGAACTCCTATTCGCTCAACGAAACGGTTTCCTTCGTGGGCATGCAGAACCTCATTCCCCGCAATGTGAATTCCATCGACGTGGACTTCGAGGCCGATATCCCGCGCATGGAGAAGGGCTACAAGAACGAGAGCCAGTACTCCCGCCTCAACTACTACTTCCCGGAGGACAACAAGCCTGCCAACATCGGCAACGGCCGGGACGGCAGCAAGCGCTTCGACAACAAGATCGAGTGGTTCGCCTTCCAGCAGCAGTTCTTCAGCGCCATCATGCGCGCTCCGGGGAGCTTCAGCTACGGGGAATTCGCCATCAAGTTTGCCGGCAAGGACAATCCGGAGAATAACCTCATGCACTGCGCCGCCCTCATGCGGGCCGATATCCCCACGGGTTCGGAGCTGATCCAGGTACCGTTCGAGTTCTACTTCGGTCCCAACGACTACAAGGGCCTCAAGGCCTATGGCCATGCCTACGAGAAGGTGATTCCGCTGGGCGGTAAGATCATCGGCGTATTCACTAAATACGTGATTATCCCGCTCTTCGACTGGCTGTCCAAGTTCATCTCCAACTTCGGCCTCATCATCCTCCTGATGACCATCTTCATCAAGATCGTGGTGCTCCCGCTGGCCTATAAGAGCTACGCCTCCAGCGCCAAGATGAGCGCCCTCAAGCCGTTCATCGACAGGATCAACGCCAAGTATCCCAAGCAGGAAGACGCCATGAAGAAGCAGCAGGAGACCATGGAGCTGTATAGGAAGGCGGGCGTGAACATGATGGGAGGCTGCCTCCCCATGCTCCTGCAGATGCCCATCCTGTGGGCCATGTTCCGCTTCTTCCCGGCATCCATCCAGCTGCGTCAGGAGAATTTCCTCTGGGCCGAAGACCTTAGCGCCTATGACGATGTAATCCACTGGGGCACCAGCATCCTGGGTATGGACCACATCTCGCTCTTCGCCCTGCTGATGGCCCTTTCCATGTTCTTCTATTCCAAGATCACCATGCAGGGCCAGAATACGGGCGATGACCCCAACGCCAAGATGATGCGGGCCATGAGCCTGTACATGATGCCCATCATGATGTTCTTCATCTGTAACAACCTCTCGTCCGGCCTCAGCTATTATTACCTGCTTTCCAACCTCATCACTATGCTGGAAACCTGGATCATCCGCAAGTGGATTGTGAAGCCGGAAGAGATTGTGGCCAAGGTGAAGGCTGCAGAGAACAAGCCTGCGCCCAAGAGCAAGTGGCAGCAGCGCCTGGAAGAGGCCCAGAAGATGCAGCGCCAGATGGAGCAGCAGAAGAAAGGCCGCAGGTAATGAAGCGTTTCCTGTTCCTGCCGGCCGTCCTCCTCATCCTTGCCCTGCAACCCCTGCAGGCGCAACGAAGGGATTCCACGTATACGGCAGCGGAACAGTTCAAATGGGAAAAACTGATTGCCCCCGCCTCCCTTGTGGGAGTGGGGGCAATCTGTGCCCTTTCCCCCTGGTATATGGAGAAGGTGAACATCCCCGTCCGGGACCGGGTCCTGTCCTGGACCGGCGGAGCCGATTATCAGTTTGACAACTATCTCCAGTATGCTCCTCTGGTTTCCTATACCATCGCAGGACTGTGTGGGGCAGGGAAGCACGGAGCCTGGGAGCACCTTCTCACGGCCGCCACCACTTTTGCGCTGGTTACCGCCTGTGCACAGGGTCTCAAGTACCTGACAGATTCTCCCCGTCCCAACGGAGGGACGCGTTCTTTCCCTTCCGGACATACGGTCACTGCCTTTGCCGGAGCGGAAATAATCCGCCTGGAATATGGTACCTGGTGGGGCCTGGCGGCCTATTCGGTAGCCGGGCTAACCGCTTTCATGCGTATCTGGAACAACTGGCACTGGACCAGTGACGTAATAGCCGGTGCCGGTTTCGGCATCTTATGTGCCAATGCTGCCTATTGGCTCCTTCCGTTTGAGCGGAAACTGTTCCATCTGGATTCAAAGATGGTTACGGGCAGGAACTATCAGTTCCAGGCACTTCCTTATGCCGCAGCTACGCCCTGTGGCTCTGCAATCGGCCTTTCTCTTGCTTTGCAATGGTAACACAAGCCCTTCATACCCTTCGTGATGCGCTGCCCTCCGGTGTCCGCCTGGTAGCTGTGTCCAAATTCCATCCGGTAGAACGCCTCATGGAGGCCTACAATGCCGGACAGCGGCTCTTTGGAGAGAACCGCCCGCAGGAGCTCGCGGCCAAGGCGCCGCAGATGCCCTCCGATGTGGAGTGGCATTTCATCGGCCATCTCCAGACCAACAAGCTCAAACTGGTACTGCCCTACGTTACCATGGTGCAGTCCGTGGACTCATTTCACCTGCTTGAGGCAATAAACAATTGGTGCACAGCAAATTCCAAATGTATAGACATCCTTTTGGAACTCCATCTGGGCGCCGAGGAAACCAAGACAGGCTTTACAGAGGAAGAAATCCTGTCAATAGCAGGCGAAGCGAAGGAGGTTTATGAGGGTGTGCCTGCTCCGCTTACCGGAGTCAGGATCAGGGGATTGATGGGCATGGCCACCAATACGGACGATATGTCTGTGGTGGAGGCCGATTTTGCCCGGATTGAAGCCCTGTTCAACAAAATTAAAGCCCTGGGGATTCCGGGCTTCGATCAGTTGTCCATCGGGATGTCGGGGGACTGGCCGCTGGCCGTGAGGCACGGGGCCACCATGGTGCGGATTGGGACGGATATCTTCGGCCCTCGGGAATACTAGCCCACGGGGCCGCCTACCACGCGGAACAGCCAGTTGCGCAGCAGGCGCAGGGCGCCCCATTCTTCTACATCTTTCAGGGTGATTTCCTTGCAGTTTTCCTGTTCTTTCAGGAAGGTTTCTTTGGTGCTCCGGGCCACCTCTTCATCGTATATGATGGACGAAACCTCGTAATTGAGGAAGAAACTGAGGTTGTCCGCATTGGTGGAGCCGATGCAGGTAATGTAGTCGTCCGATATGTACAGCTTGTTGTGCAGCATGTCTTCCTGCCATTCGAAGATGCGGATGCCGCTTTTCATGTAGCCTTTATACAGGGTCTCTCCCATCCATTTCTGGAAGAAGATATCATTCTTGGCAGGAACCATCCAACGCACGTCTACACCGCGGAGGGCGGCTTCCTTTAACTTCTGCACGGTGGAAGGGGGCGGCGGAAGGTACGGGCTCTGGAAGTAGAAATAGTCCCGGGCCTGTTCTACGGCCAGTTCAAAGGCGTCCCGCAGGGGCAGGCTCTTGTCGCTGGGGGAGTCGGGGATAATCTGTATGGTTTTCCCGGAAAACTGCGGCACGGTTGCGGGGGGCGGTATCTTTCCGATGGCATCGCCCGCCGGCTTCAGGGAAACGGACGGGGTGTCCGGTGACACACGGTTCCAGTTTTCCTGAAAGACCTGGGCCAACTGGGCCACTACGGGACCGGAATAGCACGCATCCAGGTCTTTCCACTCAAAGTAATAGTAATCGGCCAGGTTCCGTCCGCCGATATAGGCGATCTCCCCGTCGATGATCATGATTTTCCGGTGGTCGCGGTGGGTGGTGGCTATGGGCGGCAGGATGTAATCGGCCACCCATACCGGGAAGCGGAAAAACTCTACCTTGGCGCCCGCGTTCTCCAGCTGCTTCAGCTTCTTAAGGTCCGAAGTCCTGTTGGCTCCCTTGTCCGCGATTATGCGGACATCCAGGCCGGCACGGGCCTTTTCCTCCAGGATGCTGTAGAGGAATGCGCCGCCGGAGTCTACCCGGAAACGGTAGATGTCTATGTAGATGGATTCCCGTGCCTGCCGCATCTGTTCCAGCATCCACTCCAGGCGGTCCGTACTTACAGGAATGATACTCACCTGGTTACCCTGGGTGGGGAGCAGGCCGGTGCTCTCTGCGACGGTAGCGGCCATTTCCCTGTAGGCAGGACGGATAATCCCGAAAGCGGGATTGTCCGCTTCCGGGATCACTCTCTTGTGCATGGGTGCCCTGTATCCGCAGCCTGCCAGCAGCATGGCGGCGGATAGCATGTATACAGCTAGCCGGGCTCCGCGCATCTAGATGGCCAGGGTGAGCATCAGGGCGCCCACCAGCCCCAGGATGGCGTAGAATTCCGGAAGGGCGGCGTAGATGAGCGTATTGGTTTGGACGTCATGTCCCTGGGAGATACCCACGATACCGTTGGCGCATACCTGGCCCTGACGGATGGCCGACAGCATGCACACCAGGCCCACACCCAGGCCTACACCGAAGAGGATGGGACCGTTGGCGGCGAAGTCAAACTTGTACACCAGGAGCCACATGAAGAAACCCACGAATCCATAGATACCCTGCGTGGCGGGCAGAGCCGACAGGATAAGGTAACTGCTGGATTTCTCCGGGGCGCGCTTGAGGGCGCCTTCGGCGGCGTTGCCGGCGATGGTGGTGCCGTAGGCGCTGCCGATTCCGGCCAGTGACAGCATCAGGCCGAGACCAAGATAACCTAAAATTTCGTTCATAATTGTATAATTTTTAAAAATTTATTTCTTCACGGGTCTGTAACTACGTCCCTTTCCGTCGTAGCCGGAATTCTTGAAGAACTCCAGGAAGTTAAGACGGAGCGGGTGTACGAATGCGCCCAGGCAGCACATGGCCAGGTTTAGGGCATGCCCAACAAGCAGGATGAGGGCAAAGAAAATCCAGCCGGGGCCCAGGGAACCGTCTCCCAGGGTCATGGAGGCAATGTCGTTGAAGGCCTTGCCCAGCATGCCGCCGGCCAGTCCCAGCGCATACAGACGCAGGTAACTGAGCACGTCTCCCAGCAGGCCGGTTACCGTGTTGTAGGTTTCCCAGAGCCCAGCGCCTATGTTCTTGAGCGGATTCCGCTTGATGTCGTTGAAAAGGAAGATGCCCAGGGCCGATACGACGCCCAGGCCGATGACCACCCATTTAAGGATGGGCTTCGGGATGAAATTCAGCATGGCGAGGGCCGCCACAACCACGCCGCCCACGATGAGCAGGGTCCAGCCCCAGGTGCTGAGTGCACCCAGGAATCCCTTGTTCCGGGTGGCGTAAACGGTCTTTACCACCATGGCCAGGCACAGGTGGACGATACCTATTGCCAGCGCCAGCACCATCTGGGCTTCAAATCCGGCGATGGTTCCGGTGATCATAATTGACTTGAGCCAGGACGGGATCCAGGAAAGGGTGGAGATGTCCACACCGAAGAAGGTGTGCATGACTATACCCACCACGAAGGTACCTGCGCCCAGGATGGTTACCAGCGGCGCCAGGTCCTTGAAACTGTCCACTTTCCTGAGCAGGATGCCTGCGACCAGGAGCATCAGTCCGTATCCGGCATCTCCCATGCACATGGCAAAGAAGAGCAGGAAGAAGATGGAGAGGTACGGGGTGGGGTCGAACTCGTTATAGTCCGGCCGGCCGTACATGTCCGTAAGGGTCTCGAACTGGCGTACGAACCAGTTGTTCTTGAGTTGGATGGGCGGATTGTCCGCTGCGGAGGCCGCCTCCTTGAAGTAGAAAACGCCGGTGTTGTCCAGGACCGCCGAGACCTCTGCGTCCTTTTCCGTGGGGGCATATCCCACCAGGGTGACGATGGTATTCTCTGCGGCGGGAACGGCGCTCACAGTGGCCAGATGGCGGTCCAGCTGGGCGTAAGCGTCCCTGCAGCGGGCTTCCAGTTCCGGGATACGGTGCTGAAGGCCCAGGATTTCTCCTTCCAGAGAATGCAGGAAGCGTTCTTTCTCCTCCAGGGCGCTTTGGGCCTGGGATATGTCTCCGGAAGGGATGGGAACCTCTCCGGGGAGCGGATCTTCGCCCGCCACCACAAAGTAAACGCCGTCCTTCTCCTGGCTCACCACCGTGAGGACGTACTGCTGTTCCCATTCTTCCTTGAAGAGTTTGCTGCTCAGTTTATGGAAGTGCAGGGGAACGCCTGCGTCGGAGAGCTGCTGGACAATTTCCGGATCGAAGCTGCCCCAGACCTTCCTGGCCTGGATTTCCTTCTCCAGGTGTTTTACCTGTTCCAGGGTGTTCGAGTAGAGCATGAGGGTGCCGCCGGCAAGCCGGACAAGGTCTTCCTCCTCCCTGGTAACCACTTCCGTCCCTTCCGGGATATCCACCTTCCGGAGTCCCTGGATGAGTCCGTTCATCAGGTCCAGTTCGGCCGATATATCCTGCGAGGCCTCATCCACCGGTTTCACGCTGCGGGTGATGTCCATCAGGCCCAGTTCCTGCAACTGTTCCACCAGAGATTCCTGCTGCCCGTTAAGGAGCACGAAGGCGTATTTGGTCATGCGGGTAATCATAACTGGGAGGCCTCCTCTTCCTCTGCGTGACGTTTCTTCACAATCTTGGACGAGGCCTTGGACAGGTTCTCCTCGTCTTCCATATAGCGCTTGATCTTGCGGATGGCTTCCTGGTAGCCGGGAATCTGCACCTTTTCGTACAGGTTCACCTTCTGGGTGGTCTTCCGGCGGTTGTAGTCCAGGATGCGGGCCTTTTCCTTATATACCTCGCTCTCTATGCCCAGGCGGCTCAGTTCCTTGAGGATAGCCACTCCGTCGGCAAACCAGGCGGGCTTTACGAAGGCATTGAAGGGCAGGATCCTGTAATGGATTTCTCCCAGGGCGGGCGTCTTCACGCCGGCCACCTTCTTGGTGAAAAGGTCCACGTCCGTTATCTCTATGAGACCCGGCTGGAATTCGTTCCAGAGCGCGGAGAGATAGTCGTACTTCCTGAGGGCCTCGTCCAACTCTTCAATCAGGCGCTCGCTGTCGGCCTTGGCCTTTCGCACCTCCAGCCGCAGCGCGCTCTCCTTGTTCTGCAGGGTAGGGAGAGCCCGCTGCCGCACCTTGAGCTGCTTGCCCAGTTCCGTCAGCGATGTCTTGTTGTATTGGAATTTGATGGCCATTTAGGATTTCCAATATTTATCGATGAGTGCCTGTTTGATACCGGTCTCGGCGGGACTGAAATACTTGCCGAAAAGCTTCCAGGCCGTATCCAGCATCTCCGTGATGGAGATGTTCACGTCGATGGCCAGGAGTTCGCGGGCATAGTCCTTGGCGTAGGAGAGACAGCGGTGGTCGTAGTCGGAGAGGTCGAAGCCGTTCTCCAGTTTGGTCTTGGCGTTCTGCGCATCGGCATAGAGGCGTACGGAAGCGTTCATCACCTGGCTGTGGTCTTCGCGCGTCTTCTTGTTCTGTACCAATTGTTTAAGTCTGGACAGGGAACGGAAGGGGTCGATGATCACCTTTCCGGTGTCCGTATCGGCCTTGAGGTACAACTGGCCTTCCGTGATGTAACCGGTGTTGTCCGGGATGGCATGGGTGATGTCGCCGTCGTTGAGCGTTGTAACCGCGATGATGGTGATGGAGCCCCCCGTGGGCAACTGCACGGCTTTTTCATAGATCTTGGCCAAGTCGCTGTACAGGGAACCCGGCATGGAATCCTTGGAAGGGATCTGGTCCATGCGGTTGCTCACGATGGAGAGGGCGTCGGCATAAAGTGTCATGTCCGTGAGGAGCACCAGCACCTTCTCGTTTTTGTCCACGGCAAAGTATTCGGCCGCCGTGAGGGCCATATCCGGCACCAGGAGGCGCTCCACGGGTGGATTCTCCGTGGTGTTGATGAAGCAGATGATCTTGTCCAGGGCGCCTGCGGCCTCAAAGCGGCCGCGGAAGTACAGGTAATCGTCGTTGGACAGGCCCATGCCGCCCAGGATGATCTTGTCCACGTCGGCCCGGATGGCCACATCGGCCATTACCTGGTTGTAGGGCTGGTCCGGGTCTGCGAAGAAGGGAATTTTCTGGCCGGATACCAGGGTGTTGTTGAGGTCGATGCCGGCGATGCCAGTGGGAATGAGCTGCGAGGGCTGGCGGCGCTTGTACGGGTTCACGGAAGGGCCGCCGATCTGGCGCTCTTCCCCCTCTATCTCCGGACCTCCGTCGATGGGATGCCCGTAGGCGTCGAAGAAACGCCCGGCAAGCTGCTCCGAGACCTTGAGTGCAGGGGGTTCTCCCAGGAAGGTGACTTCCGCATCCGTAGGGATGCCTTCCGTTCCGGAGAAGATCTGCAGGGTGACCATCTCTCCCTTGATGCGCACCACCTGGGCCAGTTTTCCGCCCACAATGGCCAGCTCATCGTTGGAAATGCCCTGGGCCCGGAGGCTTACGGTTGCCTTGGTGATGCCTTCCAGCCTGGTATAGATTCTTTGGTATGCTTTTGTTGCCATAATCTAAGCAGTCATTTTCTTAACGGTTTCGTTGTAGGCCCAGAACTGCTCGCTCTCGTACACGGAGTAGTTCATCTGGCGGAGTTCGTTGATGAGGTTCTTGAAGAATTCCCGGCATTTCTCGAAATCTTCAAAGTCGTAGTCCTTCTCGCACACCTTGAGGACCAGATCCAGCATAAAGCGCTGCCGGTCCATGGGGCAGAGCGAATCCACCGGGTCGAAGCCGTCCTGCTGGAGGATGATGAAGTCCACCAGTTCGCTCTTCCAGAAACTCACGTGATAACTCATGGGAACGCCGTCGTCGCCCAGGATGTTGATCTGTTCGGCGGCTTCCTTGCCGCGGCGGATGATATTCTTGGCCGACAGCACTTTCTCCACCCAGCCTTCTTCCACGGTCTTGTTCAGGTAACCTATGATTTCCGGATATTCCAGGTATTTGGAATAGGATTCCAGCGGGCCCACGGCAGGGTATCGCTTTTGGTCTGCCCGGCCCTGTTCCAGGGCATAGAAGCAGCGGGCGGCCTTCTTGGTGGATTCCGTGACGGGCTCCTTGAGGTTACCGCCGGCAGGGGATACCGTGCCGATGAAGGTGACGGCGCCCCTTTCCCCGTTGTTCAGGATAACCATGCCCGCACGGGAGTAGAAGTTGGAGATGATGGCCGACAGGTCCACCGGGAAGGCATCGGCCCCCGGCAGTTCCTCCATGCGGTTACTCATCTCACGGAGGGCCTGGGCCCAGCGGGAGGTGGAATCGGCCAGCAGGAGGCACTTGAGGCCCATGGCGCGGTAATACTCGCAGATGGTCATGGCCGTGTATACGGACGCCTCACGGGCGGCCACGGGCATGTTGGAGGTATTGCAGATGATGGTGGTACGCTCCATCAGGTGACGTCCGGTGTGCGGGTCTATGAGCTCCGGGAATTCCGTGAAGATTTCCACCACCTCGTTGGCACGTTCACCGCAGGCAGCCATCACAATAACATCGGCGTCTCCCTGCTTGGCTATGGCGTGCTGGAGCACGGTCTTGCCGCAGCCGAAGGGGCCCGGGATAAAGCCGGTGCCGCCTTCCGCGATGGGATTCATGGTGTCTATTACGCGGACGCCGGTTTCCATGATGCGGTCCGGACGCGGCTTTTCCCTGTAGCCCTTGATGGCCATCTTCACGGGCCATTTCTGCACCATGGTCACGGGGACCTCCGCACCGGAAGCGTCCGTGAGGACGGCAATGACGGTGTCCACGTTGTAGGAACCGGCTTCCTTCACGGATTTGACGGTATAGGAACCCTGGAAGGAGAAGGGAACCATGATCTTATGGGGCAGCCAGCCTTCCTTCACCTCTCCCAGCCAGTCGGCGGCCACTACGGTATCCCCGGCTTGGGCGATGGGGGTAAAGTCCCACTTCTTTTCCCGGTTGATGGGTTCCGTGTATTCTCCCCGCTTGAGGAAGACGTCCGTCATGGTGGTAAGGTCGTTCTGCAGGCCGTCGTACACGCTGGAGAGCAGGCCAGGGCCCAGGGTGGCTTCCAGCATCCGGCCTTCGAACTCTACGGGGTTGCCGCCTTTGAGGCCGCGGGTGCTTTCGAACACCTGGACCGATGCGTTCCTGCCATTCACTTTGATGACCTCCGCCATCATCTTCACGCCGTGCGATTCGATGTAGCAGATCTCATTCTCCGAAACCGGCCCGTCTACCTCTACGGTAACAAGGTTGGAAACGATACCGGTTACTATCCCTTTTGTCTTCATATTGGTTATTGTTCTTTGTAATCTACTCCTTTAAAGGTACCCCGGACCTCATCCACCAGCTTGCGGAACAGTTCCCGGCCCGTTTCCTCTTCCAGGGCCAGCCAGCGGTCCACGATGTGCAGTTTGGCCACGTACGAGAGCACGGCCGTGAGGTCGAAGCTGTGAAACAGCGCCAGGTTGTCGGCCTTCTCCCACACAATATCGTCCAGCCCCTTCTCCCGCTCCAGGAGGTCCCCTCCTGCCAGTACGGCTTCCACTTTGGCGGCTTCTTCGAATTCACCTCCGCGGAAGCGGTAGCCGTCGATATCCAGCCCCTGGTCTTCTTCCGAGCCCATTCCGCTTAGCACGTCCAATTCCTGCTCCCGGCCCAGTTCCCGGTTAAGGTAGCGGACCTTGGCGTTGCGGAGGTTAAGGTCGAAGCGGAAATATTCCCGGAGGAAAGGCTCCTTCCGGCCAAGCGCGGCGGCATAGAAATTGGCGTCCAATTTCTTCTCGTCGAAACCGTCCAGCAGGAACTGAAGGGCCTCCAGGTCTTTCTCTCCCAGGTCTCTCCGGATTTCCGCGAGCACATCGGCAAAGCCTTGGCCCTGGGCATACTTATAGTCTGCCGTAAGGTAGGGGAGGCTGGAGATTATGTACTCGTAATTGCCCATGGCCTAGCCGAAGAGGATTTTCTTGGTGGCGGGACGCAGGTATTCGCCCACCAGTTCCCGGAAGTTCTCTTCCGTGAAGCTGATGAAGTAACTGCCGTCCTTGGGGCCGATCCGGAAGCCGCCGCTGAATCTTTTGGAGAAAGTGGCTTCCACGCCCTTGCCGATGGCCTTGGCTAGTTCGCTCTTCACGAAGGGCTCCAGTCCTTTCTTGAGGTTTTCCGGCAGCACCAGGGCCAGGTCCTGCGACTCCTCTGCGGTGAAACGCTGGGCCACGGCGGTGATGATGCCTTTGACGAATTCCTCCGACGAGAGGGCATCCTTGACGGGTTTGTCCACGGCTTCCGCCACAATGAGCTTCTCAAGGTTCTCGCGGGTGGCCTGGAGGGTTTGGGTGGCGGCCATCTTTACGTCGCCTTCCATCTTTATCTTATAGTCCTCTGCGTCCTTGCGGGCCTTTTCCAGAATGGCTTCCGCCTCCTGCTGCGCTTTCTTCACGATACCGGCCGATTCTTCACGCGCCTTGGCAAGCAGGGCTTCGCCTTCTTCCTTTCCTTTTGACAAGCCCTCGTTGTAGAGTTTCTGGGTAAGTTCCTGGAGTTTGTCCATATTGAAACGTTATTAATTAGGTCTATCTACAAATATAGTTATTTTTCTTAAAACATATATGTACTGTGCATTCCAATTGTAAATGCACTCAGCTGCTGATCCAGCGCCTTGCCCAGGTCTATACCCAGGGTCATATTGGTGTTGATGTGGATGGAACCGCCCACCCCGCCGCTGAGCATTATGGGCAGCGGGCGGTCCTGGTACAGTCCCGGCAGGGCTTTCTGCTCTTCCAGCCGATAACTGCGGGTAATGGCGGCCAGATCCATAAACGGGGTGAGCACCAGGTCTACATGCTGCTTGAAAACGTAGAAGCTGAACAGGGTGGCGCGAAGCTCTATGTTGGCCCAGGCAAGGCCGGGGGCAAGGATCCTGTCGTATTTGTAGCCCCGGAGGGTATATCGGCTTCCCAGGCCTTCGTACTCTTCGTACTGGTACAGGAGAGTGGAGATTTCCGGCAGGTTATAGAATGGCATCTCTCCCAGGAACTGGTGCTGGAGGCCGATGTGATAGGCAAAGGTGAGCCGCTTGTAGATGATGGGGACAAAGTGCCGGAAATGGGCTACCACCTGGGCGTAATGGTATTTTTTGTGGGAAAGGTCCAGGTTCCCGTTCAGGTACAGCTCTCCGTAAAAGCCTTTGCCGGGGAAGAGTTCCACGTCCCTTGTGTCATAGGTGATTCCGGCTTTCAGCTCCAGCGAGGTGCCGCCGTGGGCTTCGTCGGGGCGGATGAGCCCGGCCTCCTGGTAGGCCAGCCAGAGGCTGTTGCCGGAGTCGTAATTGGCCAGGTTGTAGTCCTGGAGGCGGATATGGCGGAGCACCAGGCCGCCCATCCAGTTCAGTTGGCCCTTGCCTTCCCGCTGTACCACAGCCACCGCACGGAACAGCTTTTTATGGTTGTTGTAGTAGGCGGTCCGGGTTTCCCGGTTGGCGTCCAGGGCCGGGTCGAAGGGCGAAGCAATGCCGTTGAATCCGTAGAAAGTGTTGGCCCGGGCATCCCGGAAGGTGAGGGAAGCGGTGATGCGAGCACCCGGAATGAGCGAATGGGAGTCGAACATCCCGTGGACGTACCAGGCCCCTTTGGTGGCCCAGGCGGCCGACGCGGCGATATGATGGTGGAAGTTGGGATAGACGGTTCCGTCCCCGTAATAGAAAAAGTCGCAGAAGGCGCCCAGGTTCACTCCCAGGTCTGAATTGAAGCTGAAATCCGGCATGGGCGTGAACACCCAGCCCTTCTTGGGGGAAGGGCTCTCCTGGCCGGAGAGGGGGAGGGCAGCCAGCAGGACCGCTAGGGAAACCAGCACACGTTTCATATCTACAAATATAAGAATAAATATTGGGACTTTTGGAGTATTTAAAAAGTTAAAGAAGATTTGCAAATTTCCTTAAAAGTTATAACTTTGTAGTCAAGAAACGGTTGTTTTTGCAACCAAATCCACAAACACTGAACTAATATGGCAGATAAGAACCTTCTTTTGGGAGATGAAGCCCTGGCCCTGGGGGCCCTGCACGCCGGCCTGTCGGGCGTTTATGCGTATCCCGGCACTCCCTCCACCGAAATCACGGAATACATCCAGCTGCACCCCCTGGCCCGGGAGCGCAACGTGCACAGGGACTGGTCCTGTAACGAGAAAACGGCCATGGAAGGCGCCTTGGGCATGTCCTATGCCGGCAAGCGCGCCCTGGTGTGCTTCAAGCACGTGGGCCTCAACGTATGCGCGGACCCCTTCATGGGATCGGCCATGACCGGCGCCAACGGCGGCCTGGTAATCGCCTCCTGCGACGACCCTTCCATGCACAGTTCCCAGAACGAGCAGGACTCCCGCTTCTACGGCGCCTTTGCCATGATGCCGGTATTCGAGCCCTCCAGCCAGCAGGAAACCTACGAGATGGCCCGCGAAGCCTTCGATTATTCGGAGAAGCGCGGCATTCCGGTGCTCATGCGCCTCACCACCCGCATGTCCCATTCCCGCGCCGTGGTGGAAAGCGGGGCCGATATAAGGGAGCAGAACCAGCTGCACTATCCCGCCAATCCCCGCCAGTGGGTCACCCTGCCGGTGAACGCCCGCGTGCGGAACCGCCAGTTAATCAAGGACTACCAGACTTTTGAGGCCGATGCGGCCGTGTCCCGCTTCAATTTCCTGAAGGAGGGACCGGACAAGAGCATGGGCATCATAGCCTGCGGCATCGCCTATAATTATTTAATGGAGAACTTCCCGGACGGATGCCCGTATCCGGTGCTCAAGGTCTCCCAGTATCCCTTCCCGCGGGAGCTGGCCGTCAAACTCTCCGGCATGGTGAAGACCTTACTGGTCCTGGAAGAAGGCCAGCCGCTGGTGGAGGACCGCCTGAAGGGTGTCTTCCCCACGGGAATCACCGTACACGGCCGACTGGACAACTCGGTGCCGCGCGACGGCGAACTCACTCCGGATGCGGTCCGTGCCGCCCTGGGACTGCCCGCCCTGCCGGAATACCCTGCCTCGCAGGTGGTGGCACCCCGTCCGCCGGCCCTCTGCCAGGGCTGCGGCCACAGGGACTTCTTCACGGCCCTCAACAACGTCCTCAAGGACTACGAAGGCGCCCGCGTATTCGGCGATATCGGCTGTTACACCCTGGGCTGGATGCCGCCGTTCCGCTCCCTCCACACCTGCGTAGAAATGGGCGCATCGGTAACCATGGCCCTGGGATCGGCCTATAGCGGAACCTATCCCGCCGTGGCGGTGATAGGGGACTCCACCTTCACCCACAGCGGCATGACGGGCCTGCTGGACGCCGTCAACGGCAAGGCCGATGTAACCGTGTGCATCTCCGACAACCTCACCACCGGCATGACAGGCGGCCAGGATTCGGCCGGAACCGGACGGCTGGAGGCCATCTGTGAGGGCCTGGGCGTGGAGCCGGAGCATATCCGCACCATTGTCCCGCTGCCCAAGAATTATCCGGACATGGAGAAAGTGATCCGGGAAGAAATTGAATATCACGGCGTTTCCGTGATCATCAGCCGCCGCGAATGCATCCAAACCCTTAAACGTCACGCAAAGAAATGAAAAACGATATCATCCTCGCCGGTGTGGGAGGACAAGGCATCCTCTCCATCGCAACGGTAATCGGCTCGGCCGCCCTGGAACAGGGACTTTATCTCAAGCAGGCCGAAGTCCACGGCATGAGCCAGCGGGGCGGCGACGTCCAGTCCAACCTCCGCCTGGGCACGGAACCCATTCACAGTGACCTTATTCCCAAGGGCGGGGCCGACCTTATCGTCTCTCTGGAACCCATGGAGGCGCTCCGCTACTTGCCTTATCTCTCCAAGGACGGTTGGGTAATCACCAACACCACGCCGCTGGTGAACATCCCGGACTATCCTCAGATGGATGCCGTGATGGCGGAGCTTAACTCTCTCCCTCGCGTGGTGGCCCTGGATGTGGATGCCATCGCCAAGGATCTGGGATCCCCGCGCGGGGCCAATATGGTGCTCCTGGGAGCCATGGCTTCCGTGCTGCACATCCTGGATGCGGAGAAGCTCCGGGAGGGTATCCGCCGCATCTTCTCCCGCAAGGGGGATGCCGTGGTGGAGTCCAATATCAAGGCCTTTGACGCAGGCCTGGCTTTTTCCCAAAACCGCAAATAAGATGGAACTTCCTATTTCCAAAGAAACACTTTACCGGCAGTTCCGGGAAATGGGCATCGACGACATTTCCCGGACCACCATCCGGCAGTGCTCCATGGTGGGATCGGCCCTGGAGGAGGTCTCCGGGGAACGTTTTTCCCATCTGGAGTTCGGCGTGCCGGGTATTCCGGCCTGCCCCATCGGCATCGAAGCCCAGAAAAAGGCCCTGGATGCGGGCATCCCCTCCATCTATCCTTCCGTGCAGGGCATTCCGGAACTCAAGAAGAACGCCTCCCGTTTCATCAAGGCCTTCATAGACATTGACATAGACCCCAAGGGCATCGTGCCCACCGTGGGCTCCATGCAGGGGAGTATGACCAGCATCCTGGAATGCTCCCAGCTGCAGCCGGGGAAGGACACCATCCTGTACATCTGCCCCGGATTCTCCGCCCATGGCCGCCAGCCGGACCTGCTGGGTATCAAGAACCTCATGTTTGATATCTATGAGTACCGGGCCGAAAAGCTCCGGGACAAGCTGGAGTCCTATTTCTCCCAGGGAAACATTGCCGCCATCCTGTATTCCAACCCCAACAATCCGGCCTGGATCTGCCTTACGGAAGAGGAACTGCAGATTATCGGCGAGCTGGCCAACAAGTACGATGTGATTGTGCTGGAAGACATGGCATACCTGTGCATGGACTTCCGCAAGGACATGTCGGTTCCCTTCGAGCCGCCCTTCCAGAGCACCGTGGCCCGCTATACGGACAATTACGTGATCCTCCTTTCCGGATCCAAGATCTTCAGCTATGCGGGCGAGCGTATCGCCGTGGTGTGCATCTCCGACAAGCTTTACCGCCGGGAGTATCCGGCCCTCAAGGAAAGGTGGAACATTGCCACTTTCGGAGACAACTTCATCCTTAACTACCTGTATGTGAACACCTCCGGCGCCTCCCATTCGGCCCAATACGCCCTCTCGGCCATGTTCGAGGCCTCCGTGGACGGCCGCTACAACTTTGTGAAGGAGCTCCGGAACTACGGCCTCCGGGCGCACAAATCCCGCAAGATCTTCGACGCCAACGGCTTCCACCTGGTCTATGACAAGGATATGGAGCAGACCATCAGCGACGGCTTCTTCTACACGGTGAGCTACAAGGACCTCAACAACAGGGACCTCTTGGAAGCGCTCCTTCGCTGCGGTATCATCGCCATCCCGCTCAATACTACCGGAAGCGGCCAGAGCGGCATCCGTGTGTGCGTGTCGCGCCTGCTCTCCGACGAGGATTTCGCCCTTCTGGACCAGCACCTTAAACTGTTCGTAAAACTGGTAAATTCGTAGTGTATGAAATATGTAAGTGCCGATGAAGCTGTTAAGTTAGTGCGCAGCGGGGACACCGTCTGCTGCCAGGGCGGCGCCTCCGTGCCGGTCCTGCTACAGGAGGCACTGGCCCGCCGTCATGCAGAACTCCGGAACGTGACCATCACCTCCGGATTCAACGTGCACAAGGACCCCGCGCCCTTCTGCAAGCCGGAATACAAGGACAGCTTCCTTGTGAACAGCATCTTTATCAGTGCCGACCAGCGGGCGCACGTGGCCGCCGGCTACGGCTCCATGACCCCGGCTTTCCTGGGGGAGGTGCCCGGCCTGTTCCGTCGCGGGGAATTCCCGGTGGATGTGGCGTTTATCACCTGCTCCCTGCCGGATGAGAACGGTTACTGCAGCTTTGGCATATCGGCCGATATAGCCGTGTCCGCCGCAGAGGTGGCACGAGACGTGATCGCCCTGGTGAGCCCCAACATCCCGTACCTGTACGGGGACTGCCTCATCCATGAGAGCAAGATATCGGCGGCGGTGCTCTGCGACGTGGCGCCTTTTGCCATGACCTTCGGCGAACCCACGCCCATCGAGGCCGCAATCGGCGCCAACGTGGCTTCGCAGATTCCGGACGGCGCCTGCCTGCAGATTGGCGTCGGGGGCATCCCCAATGCCGTTTTGAACGGTATCAAGCACCACCAGCACCTGGGCCTGCACACGGAGGCCATGACAGACGGCGTAATCCGCCTCATGAAGGAAGGCGTCATAGACAACAGCCTCAAGAAGGTGAAGCCCGGCATAAGCGTCGCGGCCCTTGCCATCGGCTCCAAGGAAATGTACGGGTATATAGACCACAACAAAACCATGGAATTCTTCGATGTGGCCTATACCAACGATCCTTTCCTCATTGCCCAGAATCCCCGTGCCTGTGCCATCAATTCGGCCATAGAGGTGGACCTCACCGGCCAGATCTGTGCCGATTCCATCGGCGACACCATCTTCTCCAGCGTGGGCGGCCAGCACGACTTCATGTACGGCTGCTCCCTCTCCGAAGGCGGTCGAACCTTCATCGCCCTGCCGTCCCGTACGGCCAAGGGGAAGGCCAAGATCGTGGCGCACCTGGCCCCCGGGGCCGGCGTGGTGACCACCCGCTTCCAAACCCAGTATGTAGCCACCGAGTACGGCATAGTGTATTTACGCGGAAAGAGCCTGGCCGAAAGGGCCAAGCTCCTCATTTCCATCGCCCATCCCGAAGACCGGGAGGAATTGGAGAAAGCCGCGTGCGAACGCTTCGGCTACAGCTTTTTAAGGATAAAAAGCTGAGCCCCTTTTTCTCACGTTACCCCTCCCAATTCCCGTTTTCCCTCCCTCGGGGAGGGAAAAGGCTGTCGGACAAGTCCTCCAAAGTTTATCCAAGGAATCCCAGCAGGATACCTGCCGCCACCGCGGAACCTATGACGCCGGCCACATTGGGGGCCATGGCGTGGGTTAGCAGGTGGTTGGACGGATCGGCTTCCAGGCCCACGCCCTCGGATACGCGGGCGGCGTCCGGAACGGCCGATACGCCGGCGTTGCCGATGAGCGGATTGATCTTCTTGCCCTCCGGCAGGAAGAGGTTCATGAATTTCACGAAGCAGACGCCGAAGGTGGTGGCTATCACGAAGGAAGCCAGGCCCAGTCCGAAGATGAGCACGCTGCGGCCGGTGAGGAAGACGTCGGCCTGGGTGGAAGCGCCCACGGTGAGGCCGATGAGGGTGGTGACCACATCGATGAGCGGCCCCCCTGCCGTGGCGGCCAGGCGCTTGGTTACGCCGCTCTCCTTCAGGAGGTTACCGAAGAACAGCATGCCCAGCAGCGGCAGGCCGGAAGGCACGATGAAAGCCGTGCAGATGAAACCTACAATGGGGAAAATGATCTTTTCCCGCTGGCTCACCACGCGGGGCTTGTTCATGCGGATGAGGCGTTCCTTCTTGGTGGTAAGGAGCAGCATGATGGGCTTCTGGATCACCGGCACCAGCGCCATATAGGAATAGGCCGATACCGCGATGGCGCCCATCAGTTCCGGTGCCAGCTTGGAGCTAAGGAAGATGGCCGTGGGGCCGTCTGCGCCGCCGATGATACCGATGGCACCGGCTTCATTGGGCAGGAAACCTACCGCGAGGGCCAGCAGGTACGCGCCGAAGATACCCAGCTGTGCCGCGGCCCCGATGAGGATGAGCCGCGGCTGGGAGATCAGCGCGCTGAAGTCTGTCATGGCACCTATCCCCAGGAAAATCAGCGGTGGATACCAGCCGTTTCGTACCCCGTGGTACAAGATATTGAGAACGGAGTTCTCCTCGTAAATGCCTATCTTCAGGCCCATTCCGGTGGCAGGGTCAAAGAACAGCGGGATATTGCCGATGATCATGCCGAAGCCGATGGGCACCAGCAGCAGCGGCTCCCACTTCTTCACTATGCCAAGCGTAATGAAGATGAGGCCGATGCAAATCATGGCCAGATGCTGCCAGGTGCAGTTGGCAAATCCCGTGAACTGCCAGAACTGCCGCAGGCTGTCTAATACGGTTTCCATTAGCCGATAGTTACGATGTCTGCGCCTTCCAGTACGGAATCACCCTTGCGGGCGTGGATGGCCGTCACGGTACCGTCGGCCTCCGAGAGAATGTCGTTTTCCATTTTCATGGCCTCGATCACGGCCAGCTTCTGTCCGCGCTTGACGGCCTGCCCCTCCTTCACGTCGATGGAGATAATGATCCCGGGAAGGGGAGACTTGATGGTGAGCCCAGCGCCGGCCTTCGGAGCGGAGGCTGCGGGCACTTCTGCCGTAGCATCGGCCTTATTATTCGCGGAGGCAGAAGTGGCCCCAGCCGCAGCGACCGGCGCTGCCACAGGGGCGTTCTCCAATTCTACCTGATAATCGGCCCCGTTCACGTTTACGGAAAGCATCCTGCCCTCGGCCTCGCCGATGGTCACAGCGTAATCCTTGCCGTTGATCTTGAATTTGTACTCTTTCATATAGCAGTATGTTATTATCTGGGTAATTTTCTGAAATTCAGTTGTTTATCGTTCCATGCCGATTCCTTGCGCACTATGGTCACAATGCCGGGCTCCACATCGTGGACCGCATCGTTCAGGTACAGGTGGACGGCTGTGGCAATGGCCGCATACTCCTCCCCGGAGCACTCCATGTCCAGCGCCAGGGCGATGGCTGCGGCCACTTCTGCGTCCGGCGTGCCCTTGGCGGCCTTCCTGGGCCTTGGAGCCCGTTTGAACTTACCGGAGAAGAGGCCACCGGAGAAACTGTAGATGAAATACAGCACGATGAGCGCAGTGAACACCACGCTCACGCTGATGAGGGTGAGCGTCCAGCCGTGCGGGTCCGTTTCCAACATGCGGTCCCCGCCCGCCGTTAGAAGGAGATTATAAAGGAAGGTTGTCATGTTTCTTGGCGGGGATTTCCTGGCGTTTGCCAGCTAATTGTTCCAGGGCGCGGATTACGCGGAAGCGGGTGTTGCGCGGCTCGATTACATCGTCTATGTATCCCTTCTGGGCAGCCTGGTAAGGATTGGAGAAGAGATCCTCGTATTCCTTCTTCTTCTCGTCGAAAATGGCCTGGGCGTTCTCCGGATCGGCCTTTATATCCTTGGCATAGAGCACATTAACGGCTCCGTCGGCCCCCATCACCGCAATCTGGGCGCTGGGCCAGGCGTAGTTGATGTCTCCGCGAAGCTGCTTGCAGCTCATCACGATGTGTGCACCGCCGTAGCCCTTGCGGAGGGTTACCGTAACCTTGGGAACCGTAGCCTCGCCGTACGCGTACAGGAGCTTGGCCCCGTTGGTGATGATGGCGCCGTATTCCTGCTGCGTGCCGGGAAGGAAGCCCGGAACGTCCACCAGCGTGACCAGCGGGATGTTGAAGGCATCGCAGAAACGCACAAAACGGGCGGCCTTGCGGCTGGCGTTGATGTCCAGCACCCCCGCCAGGACGGCAGGCTGGTTGGCCACCACGCCCACGCTCCGGCCGTTCATGTGCGCGAAGCCCACTATGATATTCTTGGCAAAGTCCTTGTGCACCTCAAAGAAAGCGCCGTCGTCCACAATGCTCCCGATTACGGCGTACATGTCGTAGGCCTTGTTGGGATTGTCCGGGACAATGCCGTTGAGAGCGTCGTCTACGCGGCTCACCGGATCGGCCGTTTCCTTGAAGGGCGCGGTTTCCATGTTGTTCTGCGGCAGATAGCTGAGCAGTTCCTTGATGGTGGCGATGGCCGCTTCCTCGCTGTCGGCCGCAAAATGGGCTACGCCGCTCTTGGTGGCGTGCACGGTGGCACCGCCCAGCTCCTCCTGGCTCACTTCCTCTCCGGTGACGCTCTTGACTACGGCCGGGCCCGTGAGGAACATGTAGGAGGTGTTTTTGACCATGAGGGTGAAGTCCGTGAGGGCGGGGGAATACACCGCACCGCCGGCGCAGGGACCCA
>JAEEGH010000918.1_pt1 | contig 89670 bp, 59 predicted proteins | sample 9134181 | NCBI WGS metagenome assembly JAEEGH01 (sample SAMN16246544, study PRJNA631951) | gut metagenome | biome: gut microbiome; feature: rumen; material: DP-attached | host: Bos | place: Iran: Karaj | collected 2018-10 | reverse complement strand
CGCCATGTGAACCGCCATGTCATGGATGTTCAGCGTCTGTTTGTAACTTACTCGCGGATACCACTTACCGTAGGCATCAGAGTGCGAGTTCTGGTTTTGTGAAAGATAAAGTTCAAGCATAATTCTTTAAATTTTTAAATGTTTAATTGTTGTTTGTTTTGTTCATTTGTTTGGCAACGTTGCGGGTCGCCGTTCCGCATCTCCGGTCATTCAGGTTTGGCGCCTTATCATACCTTATTTCCTTTGACATTGCAAAATTACTAAAACTTTTTTCGGCAATATCTGTTATGATACATTATAATAGATTTTCATTCGTTATTCTCAGATTTTTTTTGTAACTTTGCATCATCAAACAAACACAAGCACAATATGGAAAAAACAGTCAGATCTTTCGGGCGCACGGAGCTCGCCCTTCAGTACTTTCCCAAGCTCTGCCCTGAGGCAGCCTGGCACAAGCTCCGTCAATGGATCACCATCAATCCGACTCTCGCACATCTCCGTGAGCTCCGCCGCCGCTCGTTCACCCCGGCGGAGGTACAGCTGATTTATACCCAGTTGGGCGAACCTTAGAAATAAGAGCCACTTATTTTCTGAGAACTACCTATTTCTCTCTATGTTAAGAGCCACTTGTGAAAATACTGGTGGCTCTTATTTGTGAGAGGCATAAATTGAGTATACAATCTGTCTTGCCTATCGAAGTTAACAATGTTAACATGTTAACAGTTAACCATTTTGTTATTTTTTAGTGTTATAAAGGTTCTTTCTGATATCTTAGCCCAAAAGTGACATAGTAAAAAACGCAAAAATGTAAAGTGTTAACATGTTAAGATGTTAAGATGGTCTTTTTATAAAAAACCGCCTCAATTTTTGGAACTTTGGAGAATAAAGTCTCCAAGGCTGAACTCATTGCCCGGAGCACCAACGCCATCCGCTCTGTCACCAAGGACGATCCGGATGCCCCCATCTACGACCTCCAAGGCCGCAGGATAACAACGGAGCCACATCGTGGATTATTCATCAAGAACGGCAAGAAAAAAGTAAAATGAACAGCTGCCGTCTACAGGGTCAGTGTCACAGCCAAACAAAATGATTGTTTTTTGTTGGCCTGAGTGGATTTTTACCAGCTTTTGCTTGCAATTATCATGGAATCTTTGTATCTTTGCCGCGTATTAGAAAATAGGAATGAAAGGAACAACTTACATTAACGATATACCCGAAAGTGGGTCAGAATCGTCCCTTGACCCAATGGTTCCTCGTGCTTCAATCAAATAATAATATATGAATCAATTGAAAACCATACTAATCATTTTGTTGGCTTTCAGCGTGTTAACGGGCTGGGCTGATGACGCGAAAAACGCGAAAATCCTTGCGCAGAGTGAGGGCAGTATTACGTTTGTAGTGGATGAGAACCTGAAAGAGGTGGACCAAAGTTTCTACACCCACGATGGAAAATATTTGGCTAAGCGGCTAATAGTTGATGAGAATGTGAAGTTTGAAGCGCACCACATCATAGCCAGCAGTTTTGCTGACGAGGATAAGTTGGTATATCACGGTCAGGATGCTTTCTTCCGCTGTATCGTGGAGGCCTATGCTCAGCATAAGTCGGTGACGCTGTCGCCAGATATGATATGGCTGCTGATCAGTCAGGGTTTTGCGCGCTATGTGAATGCGCATGCTGAGGCGCTGCGACCGCAACTGGTGGATCATGAGGGGCAGGTGAGTCTCGTGATGGAATCAGACGTGGATGTGCTCTCGGAGAAGGCTGACTGGCCGAAGCTGATAGGTGGCTTTACCTCGCAGATAGAACGCTATACCACAGGCGACATTGGCAATACCATCACCGCCAACTTCTCAACAACGGGACTGACGGAGCGTGTGGCCTCGCAAATCACGTTGATGGATGCGATGAAGTCGTACTTCGAATATGTGGTAGTGTATATAGCCTGCGGCATCCCCAGCATCACGCTGCTGGGTACGCCCGACGACTGGCGGGAGGTGATAGACAAGACCCGACGACTGAGTGTGTACGGTCTCGAAGAATGGACGAAGAGGCTGGACTCTGTTCTGAGGCAGATCCTGGTCACCGCTAAGGGCAGGCCCAATCCGCTGTTCTGGAAGAGCATGGTGAAGCATCATCGCCCTGATGAGATGCAGGGTGGCGCCTGCGACATGAGGAAGCCGACGGTGCTCGACGGATGGCTACTGAGACTGTTCCCCGATGAGAATGGAAAGACGCTCGACAAGGTGGCTCATACGAAGGAGATGGAGTCGGAGATGGTGCGCACGCCGTTTAAATACCAGGTGATAGATCCTACAACTGGCAGGTTGCTCAGCGAGACGCCTATGGAGCTCTGGGCGGGATTTATAGGTGCTCAGGAGGATAGGGAAACGAATATGGTGACGCCGAAGATTGGTTGGATGGTGCGTGTGACGGAGACCGACCAGGAAACGCTGAAGCAGATGAAGAAGTTGAACGACAGTGGGGAGATTAATCTCCGCGTGAAGGAGGTGCCCGAGGTGTTGAAGCAACTGAAACGCATCAAGAAACTGGAGTTGGAGTTCACCGGCGAGGTGACGCTACCAGAATGGTTTTACGACGTGAAAATCGAACAGCTTGACATCCGCGGCAAGATGTCGGAGAAGACGAGGATGATGCTGAAAAAACGATGGCCCAAGGCTTCGATCTATGAGTTTTATGGGCAGTATAGGCTGAGACTGTACAATAAGGAATACGAAAAATGAAGGTTGACCTAGTACACATCGTTCCTGTCCCCGTATGTAATGCATTCATGACCATTGCCTCGAAAGGCCGTGGGCAGTCAGAACCAACCATATTCGATAACTTTATGTTACAGAAACCATGAGTACTGTATTGAAATCGATTCCGATGCTGATAGTCACAGCGCTAATTCTCCTTCTGTGGGTTGGGGGAGATTTATTTTTCTTTATCATGGCCTTCTTTCTCATTTTCATCATCCCTATCGTTCTTGCTTGTGTCATCGCTTCAATCATTTTCATGATAAAGTCTCGGAAACTGGCAACCACAGGACAAAATGTACTGTTCTTTTGGGGCATCTTCAACATCTTGCTCTTCATTGCCTACTGTGTATTTGAACTTCCCAAACACCGATGCAATCCAGACATCATGGCCGAGCACTACATGAAGTACGCCAAAGAGATGGAGGAATTGGTGGCATACACTGACCGTGCACTGGAAGATAGTGCCTATATCACATTAGAATTCGAGCGTGGAAAACCATCTATCTTTCATGTTCAGGCCAAAAAGGATTCACTGGTTTCCAGCAACTGGGAAGAAGATGCTACAGGGAGACAAGATTCCCTCATGAGGGTTGTTGGACTTACCAAAGAAGAGTTCGAAAAAATCCACGAACGCCTTGATGACATGGGATGTATAGGAATCAGAATGACTCAAGGGAAAAAATGGGCAGAGATCTGGTTTCGGCGTGTCGGAATGGGAATGTACTCATATAAGCTTGCTAATGTCCCGATGAGCCAGGAAGAAAAAAAAGACTGCTTGGATAATGAAGAGTACATTCCTTATAGCGACAGAGTTGTCTTTGAATATGGAGGAGGAGCAATTGGCTCACAATCTTTTCCAGCAAAACAAAAGGAGGAATTCCTTCGCAAACATAAACCTTGGTAATGTCACGGCGGGGTCAGGATAATTTGTGACTGTCACATTGTATCCTGACCCCGCCGTGACATAAAAGGAGCCCTCGCCAATCACATGACGAGGACTCTTCTTGTCTTCAAGGGTTTAATCCGCGTATTTGAAGCTGCTGCCGCCGACGAACTCACGCATGATGCTCGTGGGTGGTATTTCTTTGTCGCTGATGGGGATGAAGTAACGGATGAACTTCAGTAGGCGGTGGGCCTCGGAGTATTCAGGACAGTTCTTGGGTACGGACGTGAGGATGATCTCGGCATGGGTCCTCAAGACCGCAAACTCGATGTTGAGGGCCGAATTGAACATTACGTCGGCCGTTTCCTGGAAGGGGAAGATCCACTGGTCCTCGGCGGCGAGCACGTTCTTCCACTGGGCGATGGTCTGCTGGGCGGTGTAGGCGCCTTTGTTGTAGTCGCGGATGATGCGGCGCAGCAGACGGTTGTCGCGCGTGGGAATCCAGTTGTGGTCGTCGAGTGAGATGCTGGTCAGCGCGGAGATATAGATCTTGTACTTCATGCTGTCGGCAATCTTCTGCGTCAACAGGGGGTTGAGGGCGTGGATGCCTTCGATGATGAGCACCGTGTCGCCCGCCAGCTTCAGTTTCTTACCGTTGTATTCGCGCTTGCCGGTGACGAAGTTGTACTCCGGCACTTCCACGCGCTCGCCCTTCATCAGCCGCAGCAGATGGTCTTCGAGCAGGGCATACTCGACGGTCTCGACATTGTCGAAGTCGTAGTCGCCATTGGGCAGCTTAGGTGTGTCCACGCGGTTCACGAAGTAGTCGTCGGTAGAGAAGGAGACGGGTCGCAGACCACAGGCCAGCAGCTGTACGGAGAGACGTTTGCAGAAGGTGGTCTTGCCGGAACTGGAAGGTCCGGTGATGAGCACGATGCGCACGGGATCCTTCTCACGGTGGAAGCGACGGTCGATCTCCTCGGCAATCTGTACGATCTTCTTCTCCTGCAGGGCCTCAGACACCTGAATAAGCTCGGAGGCATGACCGCGCATGACGGCCTTGTTCACATCGCCGGCATTCGAGAGGCGCATGATGATGTCCCAGTGGGTCTTCTCGGCAAACATCTCGAAGGTCTTGGGCTGTGGCACTTTCTCGGCGAGTTTCGTCGGATCGTTCCAGTCGGGCACCCGCAACAGCAGACCCTGCTCGTAACGCTCCAGTCCCCAGACTTTCAGATAGCCGGCTGAGGGCACGAGCGGACCATAATAATAGTCGACGGTGTCGCCCAGCGTGTAATAATCGCTGTAGACCTGTCCGCAGGTCTCCAGGAGCTTCACCTTATCAGTAAACCCCCGTTCGGCGAAGACGCGGATGGCCTCCTCGTTGGTGGCCTCCGTACGCCGGAAGGGCATGTCGAGACTGATGATCTCCTGCATGCGCTCCCGGATATGCTCCGCATCCTCGTCGGTGAGGGGTTCGTTATTGCGTTTCTTGAAGTTACAGTAATATCCGCGGCAGAGGGAATGTTCGATGAAAAGCTTCGAACCGGGGAAGAGGTCCTGCGTGGCCTTGTAGAGCACAAAGCTGAGCGAGCGGACATAGACCCGATGGCCAGAGCCTCCGCGGGCGTCGAGGAACTCTACGTCGCGGTTCTGGTAAAGCCGGAACTTCAGTCCCTGCGAGGCATTGTTCACCTTGGCCGACACCACGGGAAAGGGAAGCTTGATCTCCTCGGCAAACTCCTGATAGACATCGAGCAGAGAGGTTCCTTCAGGGAAGCTCTTCGTCACATTATTGTTCTTGCAGCGGATCTGTAACATAGTCTTTCGTCTTGATTAATTCTTGTTACGAGCCTCGATCTCGCGGTTGATCTCATCAAGCTTCTCATCAGTAAGCGGATACTTATAAATGAGATAGCCTACAACGATAAGAAGGATGGCAGGGATGATACAGGTGAACCACAGGATGGCATTCTGAGCAATTTCAGAATAATTAGCCAACTTCGGATAATAAGCATTTACCGGTCCACTGATGAAGGATGCCAGGAATACCACGACGAAGATGCTAAGCACCAGCTGGAGGCACTTGCTGTCCTTGAACTCCTGCCACATCTCACCGAACGAAACAGGCTTTTCTGGCGTCGTGGTGATATTCTCCTTACTGCCCATAAAGCAGAGCATCAAGAGGAAGAATCCGACAATGGCAAAAATACACGTCACCGTGAACCATGCCATCGGATCGGTAGCCAGAGCAGACTCCTCAGTGGCAAAGTTAAAGCCAATCCATCCCATGACCAATGGCGTAATCCAACCGGCAATGGAGAATCCGGCCTTAAAGGCCACACCGGCAAGTGCATTGACTGTAGCTGCAGGTCTGTTTCCGGTACGATACTCTGCCTCAGTGATGACCTCAGGAACCAGCGCCCACATCAGAGAACCGACGAGCAGTCCGACGCCCGTCATCACCTTCGCGATCTGAACGATGGTATTGTATTCCGATACATCGAAGAACTTACCGATGGTGAACAAGATGGCAAATCCAACAAGGCCGATGCAGAGGAGCGTATAGTAAAGTCCCTTCTTACCCAACCATTTCTTCAATACGGGCAGAGACGGCAGGATGATGAAAGCGGGAATAGTTCCGATAGCCATAAACGTTGCCTGATTCCAGTCGATAGCTGTATGGACGCACATGGCGAGTCCGATGGGGAAACCTGCCTGAACAACGATCTGACCGATATTGGCACAGACCATTCGTGTAGAGGTAAGAATCAGGACCTCATCGTTATCACGGGTCATACTGGCCATGATGGAGCCGTATGGGATGTTGACAACGGAATAGATCATGCTCAGCACGGTATAGCTGGTTGTAGCATAGATCATCTTCATGGTCATCGACCAGGTAGCAGCCTGAGGCAGCATCAACAGGCAGGCGGCAACTGTGAGTGGAATACCACCGTAAAGCAGATAAGTACGATACTTTCCTAACTTAGGATTGCGATTATCAATATAGCGCCCTACTACAGGACTCCAGAAACAGTCGATGAGTCGAACTGTGAGAATCAGTCCGCTGACAAAGGCAGGATTGATTTTCAATACTGTCGTCAGGTAAATCATCAGGTAGCATGCTACCGTCTGGAAAATCAGGTTCTGTGCCAGGTCACCGGAACCGAAGCCGATGCGCTGAGCCCACGAGAGTTTGTAAAAACCGTTAGTTTCGTTTGTTGTTGACATAAGTTTTGTATTTAATTGTTAATGTTTAATTCAAAGGATGACATGGGCAGTCCGCTCAGTGAGCGCACGTTTGCCTGTTTGGGATCGTCTTTCCAAGCGTAGCGGATCTTGAGTGAAGAGTGAAGAGTGAAGAGTGAAAAATTTGCTGCCGCTCTCACTTCAATCTGATTGCCGGTGGCGGTGGCGTCGGCATTCACGAATTTCCCCTTTTCATCGGTAATTTCGAACTCATGGAGCTTACCAGACTGGATGGGCTGATCGAGCGTGAGGATGACTTTGCCGTCCTTCACCTCGGCAGAGACGACCTCGGGGGAAAGTTTCACCTTATTATTATATATAAGCTTATCAAAGCACAAGCTGATACGCTCGGCCACTTCTTTTTTACGGAGGGGATGGATGTCGACGGTCTCACCGAGGTCGTTGATGACAGCCAGTTCGGCATGTGCATCGGCCTTGGCGGCTGTGCGCTGGGCCTCGCGGAGTTGTGCCCAGCCACTGTTTACGGGTTCTGTCTGTGGGGTGATGGGACGTGGGAAACCTGTCTGCTGGCGGCCATCGTAGTTGGCCAGCTGCACAATACAGAAAGGCATCTGCTGATCCTGCCAGCGGTCGCGCCAGCAGCCCATCAGCTTCTTCAGATAATCGGCATAGGGGGCAGGATTGCCGGTGTTCGACTCACCCTGATACCAGACGATACCGCTGATGGCATAAGGTGCCAGGGGATAGAGCACGGCATTGTAGAGCGTCGTCGGGATGTTCTGCAGTGACACATCGCCACCAGGACAGGGCGGCATCTCTGCACCTAAGTGGAACTTCCACGTATTGCCGAGTGGAATGACATCCTTCGGCATGGGGTTCTGTGAGAATCGGTCCTCGCCGAAACAAAGCATATAGGGCTTTTCCGGGATGAAATGAACGGCCCCGTTCTTGTTGATGAAACGGATTGTAATGACGTTGTCGCCCTCCTGAAGCAGTCCCTCGGGGATGTCGTAGCGGCGGGGAGGATACTGGTAGCCCGTGCTTCCGATCTGTTTGCCGTTGAGATAAGTGACATCCTGATCGTAGAGGGTACCCAACAACAGACGGGCAGGCTTTCCGGCATGGGCTTTGTCGATATGGATATGCTGGCGGAGCCAGATGGAACCCGTTCCACGCCAACTCCAGTTGTTCTGGTAGATGGTCTGCCAATCGGCGTCTTGATAGTCGGCGAGGGGATAGTGCTGGACATCGTCAGCCGCGTTGAGCAGTTCGTTCCACCGTCTGCCGGCCTCACCGTTGGCCTGCATCTGTGCCCTCACGTAGTTGTCGTTCTGGAAGAAGGCGACTCTTTTTACCAACATCGGATAGTCCCTTTCCAGGGAGTCTTTCGAAATCCATGCCTCGATAGGGGTACCACCCCAGCTGTTGACGATGATGCCCTGTGCTACCTTGTTCTTCTCAAACATCCGTTTGCCGAGGAAATAGCCGACGGCAGAGAAAAGCCAGGCGTTCTGTTTATTGACGGGCTTCCAGTTGATGGCGGTAGGACGGATGTCGTCCTTCACACCGTGGGTCGCTGTCTCATTCTGAACCCTGAACATCCTGATCTGCGGATTCTCGTAGGTGTCGATTTCGTTGACATACTGGGGGTAAACGCGCTCTATTGTCACGTCGATGTTAGACTGTCCTGACAACAGCCATACATCACCGATCAGGATATCTGTCAACTGCAGACTGTTAACAGTCAACTCATAAGGTCCTCCAGCCTTCATCTTCGGCAAGTCGACACGCCATTGTCCGTTGGCATCGGCAGTAGTGGTATATGATTTCTTGTTGAATTGTACGCAGACCTGTTCTCCGGCATCAGCCTTACCCCAGATGGGGATGACCTTGTTCCTTTGAAGTACCATTCCCGACTGGAAGAGTTGGGGGAGACGGACCTCAGCTTTGGCAAAAGTGACACCAAAAAGTGCCAGACAGACAAAAAGCCATTTTCTCATAAAAGATGCAATTTGTAATAATATTGTTTGATTTTTGTTGCAAAAATAATAAAAATGTACGTTGAAATGGCTAAAAAGTGTATTTTTCTTCTAAAATGAAACATATAAAAAAGCATCTGTAACATTTTAGAATGACAGATTCTTTGTTTTTTACTAACTTTGCACCCTGTAAGACTTTTGATCAATCAACTGTTCATTTATACATGGCGGATAAATCATCAACAAGAATCTCGATGAGAGAGAAGGTCGGCTACTCGTTAGGAGACGTCGCCGCTAATCTCGTATTCCAGATGATGATGATCTTCCAGCTGAAGTTCTATACGGACGTCTTCGGCCTTGACGGCGCTGTGGCGGGTAGCGTCCTGTTGGTCGTCTGTCTTTCGGCTGTCGTGGTAGACCCTGCTGTGGGACTTCTGGCAGACCGCACCAATACACGCTGGGGAAAGTTCAGACCATGGCTGATATGGACGGCATTGCCCTTTGCCGTGTTCTATGTACTGGCTTTCTATAATCCGGGTATTCATCAGAAAGGGATGGTAGCCGCCTACGCGACGATCTCGTACCTCCTGTTGATGACGGTCTATTCTTTTAATAATATACCTTATAGTTCTCTCGGCGGTGTGATGACTAGCGACATCAAGGAACGCACGAACATCACGACCATCAGGTTTATCGCTGTCACCGTGGCTCAGTTTGTCGTTCAGGGACTGACGCTGCCGCTTGTCGACACCTTTGGCGGTAAGGAGAACGTCCAGCATGGCTGGCTCTGTACGGTCGGACTCTTTGCGGTGGTAGGTTTCATTTTCTTTATGATAACCTTTGCCGTCACCAAGGAGCGAATCCAACCACCTCGTCATCAGCAGATGAGTGTGGTTGAGGATGTCAAGGAGACGATGTCGAATGTTCCCTGGAACTCGATGTTCATCCTGACCTTTGCCATCTTCGTCACTCTGGCCATGTGGGGCTCGGCCACGAATTTCTATTTCCAGTATAACGTCGACCAGAAGTCACTCTATGACTTCCTGCATATCTTCGGACTCGTCAATGATGTCTCTGAAGCATATTCCGTCGGCTTCTCCTTATTTAATATGGTGGGTGCCGTCGTACAGTTTATCGGCGTCATCTGCCTGTCGAGATATCTGGCGGGGAAATATGGCAAGAAGCACACCTTTATCGTCTGTCTGTCGTTGACAGCCATCTTTACGGCGATGTTCTATATCCCGTCGCCGACAGATGTGAGTCTGCTGTTTGTGTTGAACATCCTGAAATCCCTGGCCTATGCGCCGACAGTGCCTCTGCTTTGGGCGATGATAGGCGACGTGGCCGATCATATCGAATACGAGAACCATCGTCGGGCTACGGGCTTCTGTTTCTCGGGTATCACCATGGCACTGAAGGTCGGTCTTGGTACTGGCGGTGCCATCGCAGGTGTCATCATCTCTGCTTTTGGCTATCAGTCAGGTAATGTTTCTGTTCAGAACGAGAGTGCGATGGAAGGTATCCGTCTGGTGTCGAGCATCGTGCCGGCCATTCTCTTCGGCATCGGTGTCATCGCCCTATATTTCTATCCGATAACAAAGGAATATAATGAGCACATGCAGGCCGAACTGGAGTCCCGTCGCCGTTTTGATGAAGAGAATGATAATAACTTCTAAATACAAAACAATATGAAACCGCGTTATCTTTATCCTAGTGATTATTATGCAGATCCTTCTGCCAATGTTTTTAACGGAAAATTGTTCGTCTATCCTTCTCATGACTGGGAGGCTGGTGCTGCCTTCGATGATGATGGCGGTCACTTCCAGATGAAGGACTATCACGTGATTTCCATGGAAGACGTGGAAAACGGTGAAGTGACAGATTATGGTAAGATTCTCGATGTAGATCAAGTCGCTTGGGCCGAGAAGCAGATGTGGGACAATGATGTCGTTGAGAAAGACGGCAAGTACTACCTGATCTTCTCTGCTAAGGACTATAACGGTGTATTCCATCTTGGTGTAGCCATCGCCGACAGGCCCGAGGGTCCGTTTATTCCTCAGGAGCACCCCATCCGTGGTTCGTTCTCGATCGACCCCAGCGTATTCAAGGACGATGACGGTCAGATCTATTGCTACTTCGGCGGTCTCTGGGGCGGTCAGCTCCAGTGGTATCAGGCTCCGCAGAAGCTTGTGAAGGAAGGCGTAGACCTCGGTCCTGCTGCCGACAAGAAGACCCAGCTCTTTGCACCTGCCGACATACCCGCACTCTCCAGCTTCGTGGTGAAGATGAGCGAAGATGTGCTGCAGTTTGCTGAGGCTCCGCGTTCGGTGGTCGTTCTCGACAAGGATGGTCAGCCGTTGAAGGCAGGCGATCCTCACCGTTTCTTCGAGGCTTCGTGGATGCACAAGTATAATGGCAAGTATTACTTCAGCTATTCTACTGGCGACAGCCACTTCCTCTGCTATGCGATTGGTGACAACCCTTATGGCCCCTTCACCTATCAGGGCGTGCTCCTCGATCCCGTCGTAGGCTGGACGACTCACCATAGTATCGTTCAGTACAAGGGCGAGTGGTTCCTGTTCTATCACGACTGCGTACCCTCAAATGATGTGACTCATCTGCGCAGTCTGAAGGTTCAGCGTCTGTTCTATAATGAGGATGGCACGATCCAGAAGGTTATCAACGAGTAATCTTATTTGATCATCTTCCACACATCATCTATGGTGTGTTGGAACGGTCCGTTATGTTCCAGTTTAAGGGTGCACATGGCTGCAGCAAAGCGTCCGCTTTCTGCGTAGCCAGCCCCTTTGACATGGGCATAGAGATAGCCTGCGCTATAAGTGTCACCGCAGCCGGTGGCATCAACGGTCTCACGGGGCGTGTAGGCAGGTATATCGTAGAACTTCCCCTCGGCAAAGATCAGTGAACCATGACTGCCAAGGGTAATGATGACCTCTCTGACACCCCAGTCGTGAATCTGTTCTGCTGCTTCATGGGGATCAGACAGGCCTGTGAGTGAATAATACTCATGTTCATTGACCTTCAGGATAGCCGTGTGTTTCAGCAGACGAAGTTTGTCATGCCATACGGTCGGCTTCACCTGCTCACCGTCGACGTATCTCATATAACCCTGTACATCAATACTGATATCGCCCTTGGTGGCCAGATATTCCACAACTTCTGGTGCGAAATCGTCGGCCAGCAGCGTACCTAAATGAAAAACCTTGGCCTCGGCATCGCTTAGTTGTTCTATCGTAAACGGTTCAGACTTCGCCAGGACGCGTTGCTTACGGTTGTCCATGTTCTCACCATAGGCATTCTCGAAGAAAACGTTGGTCTTGCTCTGATAAGCGACCACGTCGATGTCCGCCTGACGCAGTTTTTCCACTTCGGGCATGACATCCAGGCTCACTGAGGTGATGACCTGGAAGTCTACGTCATGAGGTAAGGCCTGCATAGCCCAGGCAACATAGTAGGCAGTGCCACCTGCACAATGGACTGTACGAGGAGGACGACAGGTGATAATCCTGTCGCGAGTGATGTGTCCAATGCAGCAAATTTCTTTCATTTTTGCAAGTTTATGCTTAATTATTACAGAATTTTGCCACAAAGGTACGCTTTTTTTTTCGAAAATATTTGGAACATTTAAGAAAAACAACTATATTTGCAGCCTAAAGCGATTCGTAGTAGCTACTAAATGTACAAGAAGACAATCTTAAGTGCCCTTCTTTCACTGCTTATAGTGGGAACGACTACCGCACAGTCTGTATATGATGTGACGGTCTTTGGGGCTAAAGGCAACGGAACGACAGACGATGCCGCTGCTATTCAGCGTGCTATCGACCAGTGCTCTCGTGAGGGCGGTGGACGTGTCTTGTTTCCCCGTAATCACACCTTCCTGGCTGGCCCAATAGAACTAAAGAGTCATGTAGAACTTTATCTGGAGGCCACAGCTATGCTGAAGGCTAATCCTGATGAGAGTATCTATCACCTGAGTGCCTTCGGTGAGAACCGAGGCGAGGGTATGCTGTGGCTCTGGGCCAAAGATGCCGAGAACATCAGTATTGCAGGCAAGGGCACCATTCATGGTAACGGCATTGCCTTTATGGGTGCAGAACTGGATGACTCCTATGAGCTGAAACCTTTGGCAGACCAGAGTTTTGACCCCCGTCCACATGTGCTGACCTTGACGAATGTCCGTAACCTGACCATCCGTGATGTGACCATCAAGGAGGGCGCCTATTGGACCGTGCATCTCGTGGGTTGTAATGAGGCAGTCATTGACGGTATCAATCTGTTGAACAACCTGAAGATCCGTAATGGCGACGGTATCGATCTCGACCATTCCAAGAATGTACGTATCGCCAACAGTCATATTACTTCCGGTGATGACTGTATCTGTCTGAAGAACCGTCGGGAGTCAGAACAATATGGCAGTTGTCATGACATCACGGTGACCAACTGTGTGATGTCCTCACGCTCGTGTGCCATCAAGATCGGCAGTGAGAATATGGATTCGATCTACAACGTTGTGTTTGACAACTGTATTATCACGGGTTCCAACCGTGGTCTGGGTATCCAGAACCGTGATGAGGGAACGGTGACTGATGTCGTGTTCTCGAACATTCAGCTCGACTGTCATCTGTGGAGTGATGTCTGGTGGGGAAAGGCAGAGCCGATCTATGTCACCAGCTATCCGCGTGCCAACGGCAATCACAAGGATGCCAACTGGCGATTCCCCAAGGGACAGATCGAGGGTCGTTGCGGTGAGGTGAGCCGGATCTATTTCAACAACATCACTGCCTTGAGCGAGAACGGTTGCTTCGTAGGTGGCGATGTGCCAGGAAAGGTGAAGGACATTTATTTTAATAATGTACGTGTAAACTTGAATGTTCAATGTTCAATGTTCAATGTTCAATATTTAATGGACAAACGTCCCTGCAAGGGTGAGGGCTTTGTCAAGGTGAACCTCGACGAACTGAAACAGATGAAAGTACCGTTGGTGACTGAAAATGCCAACGTCACTATCGAATAATATTTTTAATTAACAATAATACTAACTATTTAATTAATTATCATGCAAAAGATCCTAAATGTAAAACAAGGAATGCAGAAGACGATGTTCTTCGGTCGGTTGGTACTCACCACCGCCTTCTTTTTGTTGTGCAGTACAGTGATGATGGCACAGAACAAAGTGTCGGGAACTGTACTGGACGCTACGGGTGAGCCTCTGATTGGTGTAAGTGTTCTCGAGGCTGGTACATCTAATGGTGTTGTTACTGATTTCGACGGTAACTTCACACTGACCGTCAAGCAAGGTGCAAATCTTGTGGTCTCTTACATTGGTTACGTCACTCAGACTGTTGCCGCTCAGAACGGCATGAAGATCACGTTGGAGGAAGACAACCAGGTTTTGAATGAAGTAGTGGTCGTAGGTTATGGTACGATGCGTCGTAAGGACGTGACCTCGTCAATTACCACAGTGAAGGCCGAAGACCTGAACAAGGGTGTGTTTACCGATCCTGGTCAGATGCTTCAGGGTAAAGTTGCAGGTTTGACAGTTACTACAAATGGCGACCCTAATGGTGGTGCTTCTATCACACTTCGTGGTGCTTCATCATTGCGTACTGGTGAGGCTATGTCTCCTTACTATGTCATCGACGGTATCCCTGGAGTAGATATCTCTATGGTAGCTCCTGATGATATCGAGAGCATTGACGTACTCCGTGATGCGTCTGCAACCGCTATCTATGGTTCAAAGGCAGCCAATGGTGTGATTATCATCACCACCAAGAGCGGACAGGAGGGTAAGACAAATGTAAGTTATAATGCTTATGTAGCTTTTGATAAGGTTTCTAAGACCTTAGATATGGCATCGGCTTCACAGCTCCGTAATTCTGGCCTGATTGGTCAAGAGCAGGATGGCGGTGGCGACACTGACTGGCAGAAAGAAGTGTTGCGCACAGGCTTCAGCCACAACCACAATGTAAGCATCTCTGGTGGTAATGCCAAGACAAAGTATATGGGATCTATCAACTATATGAGCCGTCAGGGTGTGGTTCGTGGCACTGATATGAATCGTGTCAATGCTCGTACATTGCTGACCACCAAGATTCTGAATGATCGCTTAGAGCTGTCTGTTGGACTGAATGCTATGCAGGGGCGTCATAATGGCGTGCCCCTTTCAGGCGTTAGTGGAATGGATGCTGGTAAGAGCGTGCTTGATGCGATGAACTACTATTCTCCAACTAACCCCGTTCGCAATGCTGACGGTACTTGGTATGAGAGCTATATTGGTTCAGCCAATTATAACCCCATGTCAATGATTTACGAGGATAGCAACCGCAACGAGTGGAAACGCTTGCAGTATATCGCAAAGGCTTCGCTGAAGATTATCGATGGTTTAGTATGGCATGCCAACTATTCATACGATAGCGGTCAGAACACCTATAGCTGGTATCAGACTCAGCAGACTCAGATGGACAAGGGTTATAACGGACGTGCTCATCGCGACACCTACATGCGTCATAACCAGACTTTTGAGACCTACGGAAACTACGATGTAACAATTGCAAAGATTCACAAGCTTGGCTTGATGGCTGGTTACTCTTGGGAGGAGCGTGTTGGTAACGATGGTTTCGGTGTTACTGTTAATAATTTCTATAATGACGTAACAGGTTTTTGGAACCTGCGTTATGCCAACAATATCAATGGCATTACCGACGTACAGGGTTCTTCTCGTACAACCATTCGCAATATTTCATTCTATGGTCGTGTGAACTATTCGTTCAATAGCCGTTATATGTTGCAGGCTACCGTACGTCGTGACGGTTCTTCTGTATTTGGTAAGGATCACCACTGGGGAACCTTCCCATCAGTATCTGCTGCTTGGAATATCACAGAGGAGAGCTTCATGAAGAATCAGAACGTATTCGACCAGTTGAAGCTTCGTGTGGGTTATGGTGTCAGCGGTAATGCTATGGGATTTGGCGCTTATGATGCTATTGCAACCTATGGTCTGAACACTAACTCTTTCGATTACATCCTTCCTGACGGAACCAAGTACACTATGTATGGTATCGAGGCTCAGAATAACCCCAACCCCGACCTCAAGTGGGAGCGCACAGCCATGCTGAACGTTGGTGTTGACTTTGCCTTCCTTGGCGGACGTATCAATGGTAGCATTGAGTACTACAACAAGAAGACCAGTGATCTGATTTGGAGCTATGCTGTTTCAACAAGTGTTTACCCACTTAACTGGATTCGTGCTAACGTAGGTGATATCACCAACCGTGGTGTTGAGTTCACTTTGAACGCTACACCTATTAAGACCAAGGACTTTACATGGAGTACTACTCTGAACTTGTCTCACAATAAGAATACCGTTGATAAGCTTTCAAACTCTACATACAGTGTAGATTACGTAGATCAGGGTAATCCAAATATCGGTGGTGTTTCTGCTAATGCTGATACCCAGCGTATTATGGAGGGTGAGCCTCTTGGTACATTCTGGACCTATAAGCATGCGGGCTATGATACAAATGGTAACAGCGTATTCCTTGTAGGTAACTTGGATAAGCATAAGGATGGTGATGGAAATATTCAAGCTGATACTTATCAGGATGCCAATGGCAACTGGGTAACCTCTAATCCTGGTTATGAAGACAAGTTTAACTGTGGTTCTGCTCAGCCAAAGGTAGTTTATGGTTGGAACAATACTCTGACTTATAAGAACTGGAGTCTGACTGCCTTCTTCCAGGGCGTTTTGGGTAATAAGATCCTGAATGCTACAAAGGCTCACTACAGCTATCAGGGACACCTGGCAGGTGGAAAGAATGTTCTGGCAAGTGTTGTTGGTGATAAGAAGTGGCAGGCTGATGCTAATGCTCACATTCCTGGCGACAACTATTTGGAGAATGGAAGCTATCTGCGTCTGTCAACTTTAACACTGGGTTATACTTTCACAAAGTTGGGTGATTGGCTGAAGAGTCTTCAGCTCTATGCTACCTGCAACAATGTATTTACAATTACCGGTTATGATGGTATCGACCCAGAGGTTAACCTTGGAGGTTTGACTCCTGGTATCGACTATCGCGAGAGCACTTATCCTCACACTCGTTCTTTCATCATTGGTGCTAAGATTAACTTCTAAAAACAAGTATTAGGTATGAAAACAAATATAAAACTATTTTTGGCAGCTGGACTGATGGCTATGACTGCCAGCTGTACTGACCTTGACGTAAAGCCCGAGGCACAGTTTACAGAATATCCAACAAGTGCGGCTGCTATTGAGGCTCAGATGGCTGATGTCTATTTCCATCTGCGTGGCACGTTGGGACGTCGCTATATGGAAGCTCAGGCACTCAGTTCTGATGAGTGGGTTGGTATCAGTTTCGATGGTGACTATGCCGATGGTGGTATCTATGCCCAGTGCTCTCTGCACAATTTCGACCCAAGTAGCGCATCAACAGGCTGGTATGATGATGTGGCAGCTGGTATTACCAAGGCCAACCGTGTTATTTTGAACATGGGTGGTGAGGAGGCTGATCCAACTATCATCGCTCCTGCTCGTTTTATGCGTGCATATTATTCATGGATTCTCATGGATAGCTATGGCGATACACCTATCCTCGATCACTTGGCTGCTGACGGCGAGCAGATAGACCGTTCGCCACGTGCAGATGTAGCTCGATGGATAGAGAGCGAGTTGAAGGCTATTATCGATATCCTGCCTACTAATGTAGATATCAGTACTTATGGCAAGCCAACCCGCTATGCTGCTGAGGCATTGTTGGTAAAGCTTTATATCAACTGGCCTGTTTATACCGCTAGCAGTGTAGCCGCTTATGATGCTGCCAACTATAGCAATGAGCATCTGAATGATGTGGTTTCGCTTTGCGATGACATTATTAATAGTGGCAAATTCAGCCTCTCAGAGGGCGCATCAGGCTATCGTTCGAAGTTCTGGCCCAACAATGGCTACCAGATTAAGGACTTTATCTATGCTATGCCATTCGATGCTATCAACGCTCAGGGATTCCAGTACTGCCGTCCACGTATCTGGCGCCAGGGACGTAACAATGGTAATGGTGGTCCTGGTTACTTCGGTAGTGATATCGGTAACTCTACAGGTGGTAACTTCTCTATCTCGCCAGAGTTTGCTGATGTGCTGATGGCACTGGATACAGATGATCGTCAAGAGAACATTATCGCAGGCAAGATTTATATGTATGATGGTACAACTTATGCCAAGACATCTACTCCTTATACTTATAAGGGTGAAGAGATTGTGCTTGATAAGACCATCCGTCTGAAGTACACTGATGCTGACAATAATGCTCACTACATCGAGTACGAGGATGGTATCAAAAATCCTTCACTCTATCCTGCTGACTGTGCTCTCCTGAACACAGGTAAGGATGTGAAGGGTTGGAGTCAGGGTTACAAGTCGGTGAAGTACTTCGTTATTCGTGAAGACTTTATCAATGGCCGTAACCAGAGCAACGACCTGCCTATCTTCCGCTATGCTGATATCCTGCTCACTAAGGCAGAGGCTATCAAGCGTGGTGCTTCAGCTACCAATGGTCAGACTGCTCAGAGCCTGATGAACGAGATTCGATCTTACGTTAATGCGCCTACAGTAGCTGGCGATCCTTCGCTCGAGGATATTTACGCAGAGCGTGGTCGTGAGCTGTTCGATGAGAACTGGCGTCGTAACGACATGATTCGCTTTGGTCACTTCGAGGATGAATACGGATTCCACCGCAAGGGCTTCCCAACAGCTCGCTTCGACAAGGAGTGCCGTATCTTCCCAATTCCACAGGGAACACTTAACGTAAACACCAACTGGAAGCAGAATGCAGGTTATTAATCCGAAAGTATTTATAACATCTCTATTTATCTGGGCAGTCACTGCTGTGGCTGCCCAGAATATTCATTATGCAAAGCCAAACATGAACACCAAGGCTTTGCAGGCGCTGATAGATAAAGGCGGAAGGGTGGTGTTTCCCAAGGGTGAATACCATACAGGGCAGCTGGAATTAAAGAGTGGCGTAGAGCTCTATCTAGAAGAAGGCGCTGTTATCTTGGGCAGTACCTCACCGTACGATTATCAGCGAGTGGGTGCTGGGAATTCTGTGGGGGATGAGCGGAAAGATAAGTCGCAGTTAGGGCTGATTGTTGCTAAGAATGCCCACGATATCGCCATCTGTGGCAAGGGTACGATCGATGGTCAAGGATTAGAACTGGCTCTGACGATCGACAGCTTGCATCATACAGGTGAGATGCCAGACCCCAATTATAATCAGCGCCGTCAGCGTCCCAGCGAGTTGGTGCGCCCCACATTATTTAATATCGTTGATTGCAAAGATGTCCGCATCGAAGGTGTTCATCTGCGGAATAGTGCGGGCTGGGGGCTCTCTTTCCATCAGTGTACTGATATGACCTTACGCCATCTGGAGATCCTCAACCGTGCTTACTGGAATAATGATGGCATTGACCTGACGGACTGTAAGAACGTCTTGGTGGAGAACTGTAATGTTAATAGCGCTGATGATGGCATCTGTCTGAAATCCTACAATCCTGATCGGTGCAATGAAGATATCACTATTCGCAACTGCGAGATCCGCAGTAGTGCCTCGGCCATCAAGTTTGGAACAGCCTCGTATGGCGGCTTCCGACATATTCGCATCAGTGGCATCCGCGTGTTCGACACCTTCCGTTCTGCTTTGGCCATTGAGAGTGTCGATGGCGCTGTTATCGAGGATGTTGAGGCCGATGATATCATCGCTCATAATACAGGCAATGCGCTTTTTATACGATTGGGTCAGCGCTCTGGCGACAGGAAAGGTGTCATCAGGAACATCCGCATCTCGAACCTGACGGCTCAGATTCCTTTTGGACGTCCTGATGAGGCTTATGACCTGCGAGGACCTGAAGTCAATTTCTTCCACAATCCTTTCCCCAGTAGTATCTGCGGCATTCCTGGTAATTGTATCGAGAACATCTCGCTGGAGAATATCAATATCCGTTATCCTGGCCGTGCCACAAAGGGGATGGCGTATATGCCGCTTTGGCGACTCAAAGACGTGCCGGAGCAGATTGATAAATACCCAGAGTTCACCATGTTTGGCGAACTTCCTTCATGGGGCCTTTACCTACGCCATATCCGCAACATCACTCTGAAGAACGTCCTTCTCGACCTTGAGAATCCAGACTTCCGTCCTGCCATTGTGGATGAGGACGTCGAGGGCTTGATCGACAGAACAATCGATTTGCCTTAACGCTGCTTTTCGATTTCCTCGCGACGGGCTTTGTAGAAGCGGTCGACGAAGTCTACTTGTTCGCGGTTGGGTCGCATGATGAGCGAGGCACCGTTGGAGAACTGCATTGTGGTAGGCTTTGAGTCGTCGAACGTGGGCCAGTAAGGCAGACCCTTACCATTGGGATTGCCCGTCTTGGCGAAGTTAACCCAATATTGTTGCATGATCTCAGCAACGGCAGACTCAGCAGGATATTTGTCGGGCTGGTTCAGGAACTCGCCGTTCAGGTATAGAATATCATCGGCATGAGCCACACCCTTGCGGCGCGGATCCTGAGAGAAACTGCGTGTGGAGGGCTGGGCGAGATAAGCGGCATAGGCAGCATTCTTACCCGTCTTGGCTTGCAGACTGACCCACGCGTAGGAAGGCCAGGCGAAACCCATATCACGGAAGGCATCGCCGAATCCGTGCCAGGCTTCATCGTTGGTATTGCCAGGATAGATTTTCAGCGCCTCATCAGCCCAGGAACCGAAGATATTGTCGACGGTCTTTTTATAGTCTTCGGCCTTGATGTTACCAGGAGCGAAGAGAGCGCCCTCATCAGAGTTGGTCATCACGATAATAGGCACATCGTTATATTCGCCACGTTCATAGAGGCGATACTGGTCGTCGGTGATGACATAGCCGTCGACACAAGGCCAGAAACCACCAAAGCCGACATTGCTGCCACAGAGGTCCATCGCGTCCATTTTCCGCAGTTGCTTCAGATTCTTTTTCTTCAGATGTTTCTGGAAGGCGAGACCCTGCATCTCGGCACCCTTCTGCGAGGCATCCATACCCAAAGTGCGCGGCTGATCGCGCCAAGGTGCAAACGACCCTCCGCTCTGGCTGATACAACGGTGGAACAGCCCTTTGGCCAGTGGTGAGGCACAGAGCATACTGCAGCTGATGGCGCCTGCCGACTCGCCGAAGATGGTGACATTCGAGGCATCGCCGCCGAAGTTGGCGATGTTACGCTGCACCCACTGCAGGGCAAAGATCTGGTCGAGCAGACCGTAGTTGCCCGAGTGTCCGTCCTTATTCTCCTTCGTCAGTTCCGGATGGGCCATAAAGCCGAGAGCACCCGTGCGATACTCGATGCTGACAATGACCACCCCGCGCATGGCGAGGTTTTTCCACAGGTCACCGCCATAATGCTCCGTCTGGAAGCCGCCGCCATGAATCCAGACCATTACAGGCAGACGGTCGCTGACACTCTTGGCAGGCGTGGCGATGCCGAGATAAAGACAATCCTCACTCATCATATCAGCTGTACGTCCGGGACGTGTAGGCTGTGGGGGCCAGGGACCGAAGTTCTCGGCCTTCAGCACGCCCTCCCACGGTTTGGCCGGCTGTGGCGCACGCCAGCGGAGGTCGCCAACGGGCGGTGCAGCATAGGGAATGGCTTTATACACAGCAAGCGGACCGTCGAGGATGCCCTCCAGGTCGCCTGTCTCTACATGGGTCTTCAAAATCGGTTGCCCCATCACGTCTGTTGCCATCATGATGGCACAGAACGTCAGAATCATTGTGAGAAGTCTTTTCATATTCATCAAGATTGATGTTGCAAATTTAGCATAAAGGATTAGAAATAGCCCAAAAAGTGTCTTGGAGTTATTGTTTTTTAACGAATGGACTATAAACTATTTTACCTCAATATGGGAAATAATTACTACCTTTGCAGCCAAAACGAATACATAACTACGAATAATAATGAGAAAACAAATCAAAATGATGTTGGCGACGGCATTCGTGATGATGTGCGGTCTGACATCAACAGCACAGGAGAAATTGCCTGCTTTCCCAGGAGCAGAGGGCTTCGGCCGCTACACGACTGGCGGGCGAGGCGGTAAGGTGTATCACGTAACGACACTGGAGGACAACGGCAAGACGTCGTTGAAAGGCTCGTTGCGCTGGGCCAACGCACAGGCGGGCCCACGAACCATCGTGTTCGATGTCAGCGGTACCATCCAACTGAAGTCGGCACTGAAAATCAATGCCAATACCACCATTGCCGGACAGACGGCACCAGGCGACGGCATCTGTATTGCCGGCTATCAGGTGACCCTGAACAATAACAACATCGTGCGCTACGTCCGCTTCCGTCCTGGCGATGAGAACGAGGGCGAACACGACGGACTGGGAGCCATGGACTCGGAAAACATCATCGTCGACCACTGCTCAGTCAGCTGGAGCGTGGACGAATGCCTGTCGGTATACGGTTCGAAGAACTTCACCGTACAATGGTGCATCTCCTCACAAAGCCTGAACCAGTCGACCCACGCCAAGGGCAATCACGGCTATGGCGGCAATTGGGGCGGCAGCGGGGCATCGTATCATCACAACTTGATAGCTCATCACGTGTCACGCACCCCGCGCCTTGGTCCGCGTCCTGGCACGCAGACCGACGAGCGTATGGATATGCGCAACAATGTCATCTACAACTGGACGGGCAACGGCTGCTACGGTGGCGAAGGCATGAACGTGAATATTGTGAACAACTACTACAAGCCAGGTCCAGGAACGCCCAGCGGTACGAAAGGCATGCGCATTGCTGCCATCAACATCCGCACCAGCGAATATACCAAGCACGACAGCGGCAGTCCTAACCAGTGGGACAAGATGTGGCACGTGTGGGGCAAATACTATGTCGATGGCAATGTGAACAGCAAATACGACCAAGTGACGAACGACAACTGGACGTACGGCATGTACAACCAGATAGACGCCTCGGGCAACGACGGCACATACACGGCAGAGACGAAGGACACCATCCGCATCACGACGCCGATAGCCTACGAAACCGTGACGACACATACAGCTGAAATGGCTTACGAACGCGTATTGGACTATGTGGGTGCCTCACTGCATCGTGACGCACTCGACCAGATGATTGTGGACGACGTCAGAAACGGCAAGGCCACGTTTACAGGTTCGGGCAACAGCAAGGGTATCATCAATCACCCCAGCGACGTAAAAGGGGACGGATGGGAAAAGTGGCCAGTCCTCACCCAGACTGAGGCTAAAGCCGACACCGATGGCGACGGCATGCCCGACGAGTGGGAAACGGCCAACGGACTGAACCCGAACGATGCCACCGATGGCAACAAGACCGGTGCCGATGGTTATACGAATCTGGAGATATACCTGAATTCACTGGTAGCCCATATCACTGAGCTGCAGAATATGGGAGGCGAACAGTGGAACGGACAGCAGACGACAGGAATCGTTGACATTGAACATGGGACATTGAACATTGAACATTCGGCTGGCGCAGTCTACAACCTGATGGGCGTGTGTGTAACGAAACCGCAAAAGGGTCTTTACATCCAGAACGGCAAAAAGGTTTTCATCAAATAACATTATCGGGGTCGTATCACTACGGCCCCGATAACAGTACTAACCAAATTACCAACTAACAATAACTATCTAATGTATGAAAAAACTATTTTTCTCTGTTTGACGGTGCAAAGGTAAGAACAAAGTATCACCTGCGCAAATCCGTTCAACAAATCGCCCGATTTCTTCAGCGAATCAGGAACAAAGAAGTTCCAGAGTTTACAATCATATGACTATCGTGTGCTTTATCCCACCCCTTGGGATTTTCAATACTCCCATATTAATTTCAAATACTACCGTAGTATTTTTCAATACTCCTGTAGTATAAAGAATTATCTTGAAATCTTTGGTTTCTTCGTTTATTCTGCTTATCTTTGCATTCAAATTGGTGAATGAATGAGGCAGATGAAGAAATACCTTCTCATGTTGGTCATGCTGATGAAGGGTGTGACCTTAGTGGCGCAGGGACTTCCGACGGATGGGCCTCTGACCATCCGTCCGATGCTGCAACAATTGGGCGAACGCCTGCTGAAAGGGAAGACCGGCAGTATCGTGGCGATAAATCCGGAGAATGGCGAGATTATCTGTCTGGCGACAAACACACCTCAAGGCTCTGACGTACGACAGGCTATCGGTAAACCACAGGCACCAGGCTCAACCTTCAAGACGGCACAGGCCCTAACGCTTCTGTCGGAGGGCATCGTCACCCCTGATACGAAGATGGACTGTAACAGTGGCATCACTGATGGCAATATCAAGGTGGGCTGTCATAAGCACCGTTCGCCCCTGAATCTGAAGGATGCGTTGGCGCAAAGCTGTAACACTTGGTTTATCGTGAATTTCGGCTCGATGATCAACGATGATTTCATGTACGAGTCGAAGGATGAGGCCATTACCACCTGGCGTAGTTATATGCAGTCGATGGGGCTGGGAGGACCTATGCATATCGACATCCAAGGGGAACAAGGCGGATTGTTGGCGGGTGCCGACTATCTGAACCGTCGCTATAAGGACGGATGGGACGGCAAGACCATCTGGTGGGCAGGTATGGGACAGGGCGATGTCACCTGTACGCCTCTGCAACTCTGCAATCTCGCCGTCACGATAGCCAATCGCGGCTGGTACTATGTGCCACATATCCATAAAGATACCAAAAACCAGCGCTATCTGACTAGGCGTCAGACCAAGGTGGTGAAGGAGGCCTACGCGCCTGTCGTTGAGGGTATGCGCCTTGCCGTTGAGCAAGGCACCGCCACCAGTATCAAGACCACCTATCCCATCTGTGGCAAGACGGGTACGATTGAGAATCCTGGCGAAGACCACTCAGCCTTTATCGCCTTTGCGCCGATGAACAATCCGAAGATAGCCATTGCCGTCTATGTGGAGCACGGAGGCTTTGGCGCTGATTTGGCAGCCCCGATGGCAGGACTTCTGATCGAGGCCTACCTGAAAGGCAAGCTCTCTCAAGCTTCGGAGGAAAAAGCCAAGCGCATCGAGAGAAAGAAAATATAGAATGCTTATTCGTAATCGGTGGGGTCGGGGATGCCGGCTTCAGCGAGGGCTTCGCGACGTTCGACGCAAGTGCCGCAACGGCCGCAGTGACGGTCTCCGCCTTTGTAGCACGACCAGGTCTCAGCGTAATTGATGCCCAGCGCCTTGCCTCGCGCGGCTATCTGGCCCTTCGTCATATTACAATAAGGTGAGAGCAGGCGGACGCCGTTGTAAGTGCCAGCATGGGCGGCAGCGTCGAAAGCCTCTACGAATTCCGGGCGACAGTCAGGATAGATGGTGTGATCGCCGCCGTGATTGGCCATCATCACGTATTGCAGTTCATTGCTTTCGGCCATACCTGTGGCGACGGCAAGCATGATGCCATTGCGGAAGGGAACGACCGTCGACTTCATGTTCTCATCGGCATAATGTCCTTCTGGGATGGCCTCAGAGCCTTCGAGCAGGGAACTGTGGAAGTATTTTGCCATAAACTCGAGGGGAATGACAATATGCTTGATGCCCAGTCGTTCGCAGTGCATCTTGGCAAAGGGGATCTCCTTCGCGTTATGGTTTGATCCATAGTCGAACGATATGGCTAATGCAATACGTTCCTGGTAGTCGTAGAGCAGGGTCACGGAATCCATTCCGCCGCTCAGAATCAGTATACTGTCTTTCATCATTCTTGTGGTTTGAGTGTAGGCCAACCATCGGCCGTCCAATAAAGATGACGCTGAATGAGTACGGATGTACCCTTCTGTGCTACACTATAACCATGACAGATGAATATGTCCTGACCATTGATGTGATAGGCGGCACAATGACCGGCAGCCTCATATTCCTTTTTGTCGCCTTCAAGGAAAAGATTACCTCCGCCATAGCGCATATCGATACCTTTGCTGTCAAGATAGGGGCCATTAATGGTCTTACTGCGACCGACAGCCACGCGGTAGTTGCTTTTACTGCCTTGACAACAGTAGTCCCATGACACAAAGAGATAATACCAACCGTCATGCTTGAAGATAAACGGCGCCTCGATGGCATTCGGGCCGGCGAAGTCCGAGGTGGGATTCTTCGGAGGGTTCGGATTAATCGGAAGAGCGGCCTTAGCAGTTTTGCTATTCAGATTATAGCGACGGGCGATGGTGCGGGGGCGCTGCGACAAAGCGACATGCATAGACGAATCGAGGCGGACAATCTGGATACCGTCCCAGAAAGAGCCCCAGACAAGCCAGGGATTATCATTGTCATCAATCACAAAATTGGGATCGATGGCGTTCCAGTTGTCATGCTTCTCGCGAGAGGTGACAATACACCCTTCATCATTCCACATGCCCTGAGCAAGGGAGCAACAGGATAGCAGACCTATAGCTGAACCGTTCTTACCAAAGGTTGAACAACTGTAAGCGAGCCACCAACGTCCGTGCCATTGGATGACGTCGGGTGCCCATACATGGTTGCGGAATCCCGGTACAGAATCATGCGTCCACTTCGGAATAACGCTCATCACCGGCTCAGAGTGAACCGTCCATGACTTGCGGTCTTTCGAGGTCATCTTCTGGATGCCCATGCCTGTGGCAAAGAGATAATAGGTACTGTCCTCATAGGCCATCACAGGGTCATGCACCATCGGCATGTCGGTAGTAAAGGTCTCCATCATGTGTCTTCGTTGAGAGAGACCTGTCGCAGACCATAGGAAAAGGCCCGCAAGCATCATTAGTATTTTCATTGTTCGTTACTTTTTCTTCCCCCAGTAAGTTTTTGTGTTATTTATACCTGCATATACTATGGTATGTTTACGAGGAGAGGCCTCCCAGTCGCACTCACGCTGTAAAAGCAGTTCCACACCATTGGCAGTAAGGGTATTCGTGGCAGAATCAAAACTCCACTTTCCTCCCTTCCATGCACCAGAGGTAATTGTGTGGTCGGCAGCGAAGACCATCTCAGACGAAGTCCTTTGTTCTGCATATTTGTATGAGAGGTCGATATGTTCCCATGTGCCTACGATGTCAGCTTCTGTGATAGTAACCTGAGGAACGGCACCATAGCGTTCAGGCATGACTACAGGCCAGCCGGTTGAAGTCCAACGGATAGAGCGCACACCGCCTAACATTACTGCATTAGGAGCATTTCCGCCTGCAGAATTCGGGAATCGTTGCTGAGAAGCATAATACCAATTATCCTTACCGTCATCAAAAACGGCACAGTGACTGATACCTACCCAGCCATATCCTGTACTAAACTTATAAGGATGAGTCATTATTGGGAAAGCGTCACCACCGTTCGTTGTCACATTGGTTCCGGCTATCGTCATATACGGACCGTCGATATTCTCAGAGCGGACAACACGTGTATTGTAAGGTACATCCAGACCATCATAGGCCATAAACATATAATAATAGCCATTACGATATATCACTTCCGGAGCCTCGGATGCCTGCCATCGACTATTCTTATCACGGGTATAGACACGTTTCATCACCTTGTCGAGTTCTGCCTTTGTTGTGCAGAATTCAGGCATCTTGGCCATTGGCTTTCCTGTCTCGGCATCCAACTGAAGTGCAGCAAAACCAGAGTGCCATGAGCCGAAGATAAGCCAATGCTCACCAGCAGGTGTAATGATATAGGCCGGGTCTATGGCATTATAATAAAAATAGCCACTCCAATCATTTGTATTGCTTCGTGACCAATTGGTACCCTTGTCTGACATTGAACTGACTACAAATCCTTTATCCTCCCACTTGTTGGAAGCTGGATCGCTGGTCTCCATCACACCAATAAAGGCACGCTCTGTCCACGACTTGTCGAAGTTGGCAATATTGTTAGCCTTGCCTGTCTGTATATAATTGTCGACCACAATCGCATAGTACATACGATATAATCCGTTCCTGACCTTTCGGGCACAAGGAGCCCAGAATCCATACTGCGGGCTGTTGATAACCGGCAGACCAAAACGGGCACGGCTATTGTTCAGCGTATCCTTCACCCAGGCAGGAACGGTGGTCATTGTACCTCCGAGATACTCCCAGTTGACAAGGTCTTTTGAACGGCGCCCATGGAAATGTCCACCAGCTACATGTGCATTACCATAAGATGCATCGGTCTGATACATATAATAGTAACCATCGTCAGCTAACATCACCGTTGGATCGTGTACGTTCGCAAGATTCCACTTGGAACGCTGAGCCCAACCGGAGATGTTACGATAGTCATCGGCATAAGTCGGTGGGGTATAGTTCTCAAGGTCTGATCCTGCCTGCTCGGCTGTCTTAAAACTGGTAACTTCGGAATAAGTTGTACCAAGTGCAGACTCTGCAAATCCCCTTACATAATAAGTGGTATTGGCAGTCAGTCCGTTGAGAGTTGCCAACATGTCATTCAGTTGTGTAGTCACCTTCTGATCTGCTGTCGTAGGATTATCTGAAGTAGAATAGCAGAATCCACGGTTTGTCACATTTAGTTCAGGCGAAGGCGTCACTTGTGCCCTTACAGTTGCTGTAGTGGTTGAGATATCCGATACTGTTGGAGCAGATATCGTCAATGTTCCTGTTGGCGTTGGCTTCGGTGTTGGTGTTGGGGTCGGTTCCGGATCATCACTTCCACCGCCACAAGCTGTAAGGAAGACTGCCGTCAACAACAAGCAATTACATTTAGCAAACAATTTCTTCATGTTACCAAAGTTTTGTCTTAATCGTAATACTTTTTTAGGGAAGCGGGGCAGAGTAAATACGTCTGCCCCGCTTTTGAATGATAATACTATTTATTCGAATACCAGATAGCTGTTGTCAACCGTAAAACGGAAGTAGAAATTGTCCGGATCGATAGTATTGATGCCAATGTAGTCTTGGAAATAATCCACACCATCGGTACCGTGCATTACAGCCTTGATATCAGCAGTGCCATCTCCCTTGTTCTCAACGGTAAGAGTGACCTTGGCACCGTTCATGGCACTAAGCCATGCACCCCAGTCAGCCTGACCTCCACTGGTTTTCAGATTAGAGTTACCGTCATAACCAGCACCCCAGCCGTAGTTGTCTGAACGCAAAACGGCATACTCAGACAGGTCGGCTTTATTGAGGACTACCACAAAGTTGTTCCAGTTAGCAGCGCCAGATGTATAGTTCGTGAAGTTGACTGTGCAAATCTGGTGAGCACAAACCTGAATAAGAGGAGAGTGAGTGCTCCACCATCCTGCACTACAGTCGGGTACACCCAGTTCATTGTCGAATACCAAGTGGCACCCATCGACTGTGAAGCGGAAGTAGAAGTCATCCGGATCAATCGTGTTAATGCCCTTGTACTCCTGCAAATAATCCACGCCGTCATTTCCATGCATCACAGCCTTGATGTCAGCAGTACCATCACCATTATTAGTGATATAGGCAGTCACCTTAGCACCATCCATAGCAGCGCGCCATGCATCCCAGTCTGCCTGACCTCCGCTGGTAACCAAATTAGTATTGCCATCGTAGCCAGCACCCCATCCAAAATTGTCGGCACGGACTACTGCGTACTCCGTAAGGTCGGCTTTGTTAAGAACAACCACGAAGTTGTTCCAGTTAGCAGCGCCAGACGAATAGTTGGTGAAGTTAACAACCTTTGTCTCCTTCGGCTCAACCTTGATATTGTCCGTATGCACAGACCACCAGCCAGAAGAATTATCCTCAGCACCCAGGATATGTGGATTGGGAACGACAACAGTCTCTGTGAATGCAGAGAGTTCGTCTACTACATAGAATGTCTTGACAGCAACGACAGGCTTAGCGGCTGTCTCGCCCTTGAAGGTCTTGGTGTACATTGCCACAAGTGTCTTCTTTCCAAGTTCGTAGATGTTAGGAATAGTCTCAAACAACAGGTCATCAGCGGTAACTTCCTTCGTGACACCCTCCTCGAACATCACTGTTCCTGTCACATTGGCCAAAGCCTCCTTTTCTGTTGTTCCAACAAGCACTTCTGAAGGAACACCCGAAATCTCCAATGACAGGGGCTGTTTGTCCTCCTTAGTGGTAAATCCGCCTATCGGCTCTATGTTTGAACCAAGGAAACTGACTAGTGATCCTTCAACGCCTATACGGCAACAGATGTCTTTCTCTGCGCCTGTAGACGGGAAGGCAGAGGTTTGTGTATAGGTCTTTGTCAATTCGCCATTCGTCATCTCTATGAACAGTCCGCCGTTACCACGGTTCACAGTAATGGTGATCTTGCCATTCATGCCCTGGACACTTCCATCAATATCGTCATCACCGGAAGAGTTCTTGAAATTACCACCGATGAGACTTCTGTCAATCTCTGTTCCTGTCGTATTCCACTCAGAGTTCTTAGTGGGGTCATTATCGAAGCGGATGACACCGAATTCATCGCCCACAGCCCCATTGTACTGATTAAGAACGATATAGAAATTCTTAAAATACTTGTTGTCTGGATTAACAGTAAGTTTAAACTGAGCCTGCCATATTTCTCCTGCAGGAATAACATAGGTCTTACCAAGCGTCCAGAAGCCAGCAGTCAAGTCTTCTTTACCAATATTATAAACATCCTCCTCAAGACCTTCCAGAAGAGCGTCATCATCGTCCCCCTGAGACTTAGAATTTGCAATGGAGTCAACCTTGTTGGAAATCCAACCTGGAGAGTCAACGCCATACATTTCGCTACCCTCACAACTTGTCAGGCTCACCAGAGCAAGTGCTAATGCGCCAATAGAGCTCGCTATTTTATAGACTAATTTCATAATTATCTCTTTTTTCTATGTTCAAATATATTATCAATTCCCTAAGCTAACTACGGGGTGTACCGTCCAGCCTTTCTGAGAGAAATAATTAGCATTACTTGTGCTATTATTTGCTGAGTTGCCAACCAGATTAGGATTATCGTTCAGAGTACCTATATAAATAGGAATGAACTCATGTCCCTGGATATAAGTATCATAGGAAGATTTCAGTTCTGAGTCGATTCCGACCTGAGAATAGCTTACTTCCTCCTTGATGCGGGTTTTGTCGCTTGAACGACGGAATGTTCCGTGTTCCTTCAGCTGCTGAAGACGATCAGCCGTATTGAAGAATCCCCAACGGATGAGGTCGAAACCACGTCCGAACTCACAACCGAACTCCTTCGGACGCTCTACGTTGGCAATCTGCTCAAACAATTTGTCTGCTGAGTTAAAATCAGCCAGTTTCAGATCGGCCAGCCCAGCACGCTTACGCACTTGATTAATCCAGTCAATAGCCTGTTGCGTCGGTCCGTTTACCTCGTTTTCACACTCAGCAGCACGAAGCAGTACATCCGAATAGCGCATCAGACGCAGATTGATACCACAGTGCAAGCCCACGGTAATACCATTATAAAGTCCAGTACGCAAGTTTGTCCACTTGGCAATAGGCAGACCACCGTTATTGTCATTGGTAGCCACAGGATCGCCGTTTGTCATCTTAGCCGTATAGCATACGTTCCCAAACTCAAATCCGTCCCATTCTGGTTCGTAGGTGCCAATGGTCCAGTAGAGTCTCGGGTCAAGACCACCGCTTGTAGTACGTTCTGCTTTGAAGAGTTGATAGAGCCATGGAGAAGCAGAGAGGTCTGCCCATCCGCTGTAACGTCCAGGACCGAAGTTACTCTCTATAGCATGGCCTTGAGTAGCATTGGCACTCGTGTTTACTGGTGTCCACTCATCATCAGTACCCTGTGTTCCATAATCCAGATACTGCACCTCGAACAGACTTTCAGAATTGTTCTCATAAGCAGCTCCTTCGCGGAAATTATCACCATAGTTCTTCATCAACTCATACTTACCGTATTTTCCATTGATGATATCCTTCAACACGGTAAGAGCATCATTGTACTTATGTCTTTGCATGAGCGAGCGGGCATAGTAACCGGCAGCAGCACCCGATGTTGCTCTACCTAAAGCCCATTCGCCGCCCAGTTCATGCGTTGGCAGAAGTTCCATGGCCTCCTTGAAGTCACCCTCAACGAGGTCGAGCACCCGGTCATACTGGGCGAATCCATCAGCATCGCCTTCCTGCTTATTAGGTACATTCAGTGTGGAAAGCTCCGAATAGAGATTATAATCAGTAATAATAAGGGGATTCTGATAGTAACCTACAAGATTATAATAGGACAATCCACGAAGGAAAAGAGCCTGGCCCTTGATACGTTTCATCTTGTCGTTCATCTCTATAGGGTTGTCCTTATCTTCGAATTTCGAAGTGATGAAATTACAGACCTTGATCGTGTAGTACCAATCACGCCATGGCCACTGATTCATCTCATTGTCAATACCAGTGTTCAGGTCATCATAAGGCTGATACCAGACCTGAGAAGAGTTCCATACTTCATCACCTCGGCATACATCATATGTATAGCCAACACGGGCATAAGTACCCTCCATGCGGATATGATTATAAGCAGCAATGACACTCTCCTCCAACTCATTTGGCAGTTTACCGAAATCGTCGGTGATTTGCTGGTTGGGATTCTCCACATCCAATTTACCCTCACACGATGTCAGCGTTATACCCAATCCCAAAAGGACAGCAAGGGAAATATTATACAGTTTCATATTATTCACGTTTTCTTTTTTCTACTTTAATAAATCTATTGTAACAGCTTAGAACGCTTAGAACGAGAAATTCAAACCGACCATGAAGCTGCGTGCACTTGGATATGAGCAGTAGTTGAGGCCTGGGGTAAAGGTTCCACCTGCATAGTCAACATTATATCCTTTGTAACCTGTAATGGTTAAGAGATTCTGTGCAGATGCATAGATTCGCACACCAGAGACGTAGTTACCGAACCACTTGTTAGGCAGGTTACAACCGAGTTCAATATTAGCAAGCTTCCAATAAGCTGCGTTCTGGATCTTACGCTCACTGAAAAGATTATTCCAACTTGTACCTGTAACTGACTCATAAGTACGAGGTACATCAGAAAGGTAGGTCAATCCATCTGACGACCAGACATTAGCGCCGAGTATGGCCACGTCTTTATTGCCTGGACCATAGCAAGAATTCAATTCATTATAGATGAAGTCGGCAACATGATAATTCAAAGCGCCAAAGGTAGAGATGCTCAGGTCGAACATCTTATATTCCAGATGGGCACTCAGGCCGAAATTAATCTTTGGCATACCGCTACCCAATACCACACGGTCATCGGCAGTAATCGTACCGTCACCATTGACATCTTCATAATAGCAGTCGCCGACCTGTGCACTTGGCTGGTAAAACTCCATACCCTTTCCAATTGCATAATCATTGAGTTCATTCAACTTCGTCTGATTAGTAATAATGCCTTTGTAGACATAGCCATAGAACTGACCCAGTTCCTGTCCTTCATAGGTGATATAATCATTACCATCGATGCGGTAACCTGTATCGTTAGCCAATGATGTCACCTTATTCTTAATGGTAGTGAGGTTGGCACTGATATCATATTTCAAAGCATGATCATGATTGCGATAAGTTGCAGAGAACTCCAAACCGGTATTCTCCATAGTAGCAGCGTTCATGGTAACGCTCGTGTTAGAAACGCCAGCATTAGAGGGGACAGCAACACCTGTCAACAGATCCTTTGACTTGTTCTTGAACCACTCTGCAGTGAACTCAATGCGATTGTTCAACAAAGCCAGGTCGATACCAACACTCAAGGTTGTCTTCTTTTCCCATGCAATCTGCTTATTAATGAAAGTTGAAACAGCAGAACCCGTCACAGGCTGGTTACCGAAACTATATGTCATATTGTTACGCATCATGGTTGCATAATACTGGTAATTACCAATATTCTCATTACCAAGTTCACCATATCCTGCACGTACCTTAAACATATTTATAATATCGCGGTCGATTGGGAAGAAGTCTTCCTTATCAAAGCGCCAACCGAGAGAAACGGATGGGAAAGTACCCCAGTGGTTGTTCGATGAAAGACGAGAACTACCATCCCGACGGACAACAGCAGATAAGAGATACTTGCCATCGTAATCGTAAATCAGACGACCGATATAAGAAGCTAAGACGTGCTTGTCCTCATATGAACTTGCATCTTTTGATGCAGCATTCTGAATCTGGAGGAAATATGGCTCCGTGAAGTTATTACCCCATGCGGTCAGATTATTGGTATTCTCTTCCTCATAAGTCTGACCAACCACGACATTCACATGATGTTTGCCAAAAGTTCCATCATAGTTCAACGTATTCTCAATCAGAGCATCTGCATAGGTCCTTCTGCCTTTTTCCAAACGCTCGTTTTCCTTGAGCAGAGCCACACGAGGTCCTTGAACCCACGCCGGAATCCATGTCTTGTCAATGCAATGTGTTTTACTGTAAGACAAATTCAACTTATAACTCAATTTATGGTTCTTGCTTTCTATGCCAAACATGCCAAGCAGGTCAACATCTGCAGAACCAGTGGCCACCACTCGGTCAACCAGAGTATTACGCTCCAAGAGATTGTTGGTCAGCAATGGGTTAGTGGCAGAGATATCACCATGGATTGCATTATAACCTACGCCATAGCCATATGCGTCATAATTAACATTAGCTGCCATCGGCACCAGATCATCAAGCACCCATGTTGACTCGTCATATGCCTTGATTGTAGGCTGCATCGTCACTGTACCAAGCAATACGTTGGGCAAGTTTCCGTAAAGTCCTTGGATGTACTCATTAGCATTTGATATAGATGTATTATCCTGATCGGAATGAGAATAGACTATACTTGTACGGAACTTGATGAACTTAGTGTCCATCGTATTATTCCAACGAGCGGTAAAACGCTGGTAATTAGGACCTTGTCCCTCCAGTGTACCTTTCTGACTATAATAGTCAAGACCTACATTATATGTATTATTGGCACCGCCACCACTCAGGTTGACATTGTGATTCTGACGGATACCTGTCTTGAAAACTTCTTTGAACCAATCGGTATCGGTATTATCCTGGAAATGATATCTGCCATCTTCACCAAGACGATATCCGCCATACAGGGCTTTACCTGAATTAGTGAGAGCAGTACCGATATACTGGCTATACTGATCAGCATTCATCACGTCATAAACGCCACTGCGAACCTTGTCAATGCCAAAATAGCCTTTATAGTCAACTTTTAGTGGCTGGTCTTTCTTTCCACCCTTCGTTGTGATAATAACCACACCATTCGCTGCGCGTGAACCATAAATAGCACCTGCAGAAGCATCCTTCAGCACCTGAATGGTCTCGATATCATTCGGAGAGAAGTCACGGATTGAGGTACCCATAGGCACACCATCAATCACATAAAGAGGTGAAGTATCACCGAAGGAGCCCACACCACGAATACGTACCATTGGGTCTGCACCGGGCTGACCGTCGGTAGTAATCTGTACACCAGCCACCTTTCCCTCGAGCATCGAAGAAATGTTGTTGTGTGACACACGCTTGAGTTCGTCGGCATTCACAATAGACACTGAACCTGTGAGGTCGGCCTTCTTTTGTGTACCATAACCGACGACCACCACCTGATCAAGCATGTGGGAGTCGCTTTCCATCTGGATTTGTCCGAGGTCGGCGCGTCCGCGTACGGCAATTTCACGATCTTTGTAACCAACATAGCTGATCACGAGCGTGGCATCAGCAGGAACACTCAACTCGAAGTTTCCATCGTAATCGGTAATGGCTCCCGACTGAGCACCTTTCACCTTGACAGTGGCACCAATTAGGGCCTCACCGTCTTGGTCAACAACCTGACCACTGACCTTAATGGTCTGTTGGGTCACAGACGCCATCACAGGGGTCGGACAGAGCGTCAGCCCTCCCATGATACCCAAAGAAAGCATCGCAGAGAATAATACTTGTTTTCTCATTGCTAATTGTTTTTAGTTTAAAATTAATTGATATTAGTGAAATTTTGCTGCAAAGGTAAAGAATAGAATGAACGGGTTGGTGGACAAAACAACTTATTAGGTGGACAAAACGGTTTAAGTGCTTATATGTGCGTTTTTTCTACCTCTTGACATATATCAATGCTATTTTTCAGTTAGCACCATAGGCTCTCGGACTCATTCCGAACATCTTCGTGAAGCATCGGGTAAAGTACTTCGGATCATTGAAGCCGACGGCATAGGCTATCTCAGTAATATTGCGATTGCCGGTCTTTGAGGAGAGCAATTCCTTCGCCATGTTCAATCGGTAGTTGCGGATAAACTGTCCGGCAGGAAGTCCTACTTCTGCATTAAGATGTTTGCTGACCACACTTCGGCTCATACCCAGCGCATCACAGAAATCCTGTACACCAAATTCGGCATTGGTATAGTTTCTCTCCATGATCTCCATGACCCGCTCCATAAACGGACGGGTGTTTTTCATCACTTCTACTTGGTCTACCTCCACACTTTTAGTTACACTCATCTTGTACCGTTCCTGATTATCGAGGATATTCCGGATACGGGTCTGAAGCAGTCTGGGATCCTCTGATTCTTCCAACACCTTCCGGATAGGACTTAGCAGTTGCTCAGCCTCATGGCGCTTCAGTTCTGCCACCCTTCTGTTATAAAGATAGATGACAAAGCCGATGAACAGCAGGCTCAATAACAGACGGAACCACCAACTATTCCAGAAATTGGGTTCAACGTTGACATGGATGGAAATAATATCATTCTCTTCATTGGTATTCAGGGCTGATTTGTATTTTACCTCGAAGGTATAATTACCCACAGGCAGGGCACTGTAACGTACAGAATGTTGTCCAGGCTTCAACATGGTCCACTCCTTATCGAAACCCTTCATCCGATAGCTGAACACACCTTGTAGCTCCTGGCCGTAGTTCAGTGCAGAGAAAGCGATGGCAAACGAACGGTTCCTTTCCTTTAATGTAATAGTCTTAGCTATGGAGATATCCTCTGTCAGATACTCACTACCTGCCTGTACATCCTGGTTGTCAACGGTCAGATGGGTAAATGTCAGTTTGCCGTGATGGCGTACCTCAGCATTCTCTCCCAGAATCTCTATCAGACCGCCTTCACTGCCCAGATAGATAAAGCCCGAAGAGTCTATGACCGCAGAGTTCCAATAAAAGTGAGGATTGACGAGACCATCCGTCGAGGAATAATTGGTAAAGGCGTCTTGCCGTGGATCATATACCGACAAACCGTTTTGCGTGGTAATCCAGAGCCGCCCGTTACGGTCCTCTACGATTCCTTTCACGCCATTGTATGCCAGTCCGTCTTCTTGCGTCAAGACTTCAAAAGACTCCTTCTCTCCTTCTCTCCTCCCCTCCTTTCTCCTATACAAGCCATAGCCATTGCTGCCTAACCAAAGCGTGCCATCACGGGTCTCACAGAAAGAAGTGATTTTGTCAATAATACGGGAGTCAGGTTCATTCAACCGATGGGAGATGCCGCGGCTGTTGAATTTTTTATGTCCCTGTAAATTCAAGTCAACAATACGTACGCCCTGCATACAGCCCATCCATAATTGTCCGTCGTGGGTGATGATGGAGCCTATGCATCCCCGGACATTCCGACAGCCATCAAAGGGGTCTTCCATCTGGTTTGTCTTAAAGCGGTAGAAAAACATACCGTCATTGCTGCCTATCCACATACCGTCGTTGATAGCATCGTAGGCCAAAGCACCAATGAAGATCGTCAGACGTGCGTAGTCCTCAGGCAAGTCTAACCGCGTGATGACATGGGGATCTTTCAGGTTGAGCAGACAGATGCCTCCGCCCCAGGTTCCTATCCAAAGCCGCCCCTGACCATCGGCGGCAAGGGTTGAGACGCTGTTGTGTGTCAGGTTAGAGTTCGCTGTTGTCAGGTGCGTGAATTCTTTTTCGCCTTTGTTTCTTCGGTTCAGACCACCTTCCACCGTACCTACCCAAAGTGTGCCATTGGGTTCGACATAGATGGCATTCACGGGATTCGGTGAGAGCGAACCGGGAGCAGCCGAGTGAACGCTGGTCTGCAAGATGAGTTGTCGTGGTACCAGTCTGGCCACACCTCCCGACTCTGTACCTACATAGATCAGTCCGTCTTTGACAAGCAGGCAATGTACGAAGTCGCTTCTTAAGGCTGGTTGGCTGGTTGAGCACCAGGCCGTGAAACAGTCTGACTTATCGTCGTAGATATTGACGCCGCAAAGGGAACCGACGAGCAAAGTATTATCAGGCATCAGGGTGAGACTCGACAGGAACTCATGTGAAAGTGCCTCTATGGGGTATCGGTCCAACCGATGGAGATAGGTGTCATAGCGGAAAAGACCGTGATTGGTCGTGATCCAGATGGCATTTCCGCGCTTTAGGACATCGGTAATATAGAGTCCGAAGAGCGGATGCAGTAGCGATGAGATGTCTTCGCGGATGAGGCGGCCATTCTGTTCTGTTAAACGGTAGAGTCCATTATCAATTCCGACCCATGGTTTGCCGTTGCCTTCCACGTCGGAAATACAGATGTCTGGTGTGTTGCTCATGTAATTCATGGTTGCCACGTGATTCACCAGCCCGTTTTCATCGAACGTAAGAAGATAGATCTCCCTGCTGGTAATCAGCCAGATTCGTCCCAATGTGTCGCAATAAGTCTTGACGCCCGAACTGTTGAGTAGCTTGCTGATGTCCTCATGGACAGACTTTGGGATAACAGGCAGCATCGTACGCAAGTCGATAATATTGATGCCCTCGTCGAAGGCTACCCAAAGTCGCTTAAAACGGTCTTCTGCGATGCTCTTGCATGAAAGGCTGCGTAACCCCAAAACGGGCGACATCATACCATATCCGTCATATCGCACAAGACCGCCTCCGTATGTGGCAATCCATAGGAAACCGTTGGAATCAGTATATAAACAACTGACATTATTATGGGGCAGGCCATTGCTAAGATCAAGATACGACAGATTATATCTTTCCGTCAGTATGGTCTCGTGAGCCATACTGCAGACGGCTGTCCATACAGCTAAAAGCAGGAGAGAGAGTCGACGCACCATTAAAACCGGTCTATTTTGTGCGCAAAGATACAAAATTTTGGGCAGAACCACATAAAAATGGTATTCTTTTGTACTTAATTACCCAAAATTTTGTATCTTTGCGCACAAATATCAGTGATATGAAACGAACTATAGTATTATCTACGATGGCCATGCTATTGTCAATGGCTTGCATGGCACAGCAACAAGACAAGATGATAGTCAAGACAGAGTCTGGCTTGGTGAAAGGTATCGACCAGGAAGGTTCGATGGGATTCCTGGGTATTCCATACGCCAGGGTAGAACGCTTTATGCCGCCACAACCAGTTAAGAAGTGGAAGGGCGTGAGAGTCTGTGATCACTGGGGGCCGATGACCATGCAGCAGACAAACCGTCCGATGTCGGAGGACGAGATGTCGGAGCAGTGCTGTGTGCTCAATGTGTGGACTACGGATCTGAAGGCGAAGAAGCCCGTCATGTTCTGGTTGCATGGTGGTGGCTTCGACAGCGGCACGTCGGCTTGGGATCCGGGTATGTGTCTGGCGAAGAAGGACGTGGTGGTGGTGAGCATCAACCACCGTTTGAACATCCTCGGCTTCCTCGACCTCTCCACCTGTGGCAAGAAATATAAGTACTCAGGCAACGTCGGCATGCTGGACGCCGTACGGGCTCTGGAATGGGTACGTGATAACATCGCCAACTTCGGCGGCGACCCTAACAACGTCACCATCTTCGGCGAGTCAGGCGGTGGTGGCAAAGTGGGTACGCTGATGTGTATGCCCAAGGCCAAGGGACTCTTCCACAAGGCCATTATCATGAGTGGTACCATCCTCAATGTCAATACCAAGGCGATGACAGAGGAATTGGGCGAGGCTGTGCTCAAGGAACTGGGTCTTACGAAGAAGACGGTAGATAAGATCAAGAATGTATCCTATAAAGACTTGTATACCGCTGGTCAGCGTGCGATGGCTGCCAGCATCGGTACACGCCGACCTGGTACCCCGATGATGTGGGGCTTTGGTCCTACGCCCGATGGGGAAGTGCTCCTGCAACAGCCCTTCCAGCCGGCCTTTGCCAGCATCAGCGACGACATCCCCCTGATGATCGGCACAACGTTCAATGAACTGCAGCGCGCACGCTATGGGCAACCATTGACACTCGAACAGGCCCGCACAGAGTTGCAACGCACCTTTGGCGACGAGACCGATGCCTATATCAGTGCCTTCTGCGAAGCCTATCCGCAAAAAAGTCTGGCGCAACTCCCTGCCGACCTTTTGTGCATCGACTGGCTGTTCCGTCCCAAGACCATCATTACGGCCGATGCCATCGGTGGTAAGCGCAAGGCCGACACCTATGTCTATATGTACACCGTCAACGAAATGAACAACGACGGACTTACCTCTAAGGGATGTGCACATGGTTCTGAACTGAAATACTGCTTCGACGTGCTCCATCACTACAGCAACCAACTACCAAAGGTCACACTTGAAGCGAATAAATACTGGGCAGAACTACTGAGCACCGTATGGGCACAGTTTGCCCACAACGGCAATCCGAACTGTCAGGCCATTCCTCAGTGGAAGCCCTATACCAAGGAGAATGGCGAACTGATGGAATTTGGCGGCACACAGGCTCGTATCCAACACAACCACGACCGCAAACTGGAGGAAATCATCGACCGCCATTGCTTCAAGCAACTCGACGAGTTCCGTAAGACGCATTAAGATATTGACCTGATGACGGCATGAGACTCAAACGATTACTACTGACATCAACCCTTTTGCCGCTTGCTTTGGCCACGATGGCGCAAGTCTGGACGTATGTCGATCCTCAGATTGGCAGTGAGGGTGTGGGACGTACGTTCCCAGGGCCTTCGATGCCATTTGGGATGTGTAAGCCGGGACCAGACTGTACGGTGAAACCAAATGCGGGCTGGGCACCGATGCCAGAGGTGGTGACGGGTTTCTCGCAGACACATGTCAGCGGTACGGGCGGTGGCCAGAAATACGGGAATATACTGATTCAGCCGATTATCGGCCACGAATCGACACATATTGATACGGACTTTGCGCAGAACAGAAAGGAAGAAACAATCGCATTAGGATATTATTCAACGACCTTTGAGAATGGGATTAAGACGGAGATCACGACCTCAGAACGCTGCGCTTTCTATCGCATTCACTATCCCACCACCCTTAATCCCGGATTGTTTATTGATGCCACGCATTATCTGGGCAAGAATCCTATCCCTGATCGTCGGGAGCAACAACAGTTCGTAGGGGGCGAGGTTGAAGTGGTGAATGATCACGAGGTACGGGGCTACTCGCGCATTCGTGGTGGCTGGAACAATGGCGATGCCTATACTGTCTATTTCTGTCTGGTCAGCGATCAGCCGTTTACACAGGGGGACAGGAACCTTGTGCAGGCCTGCACAAGGTTCCTGTCCCCCTGTGTAAATATCAAAATAGGAATTTCGTATGTCAGCACGCAGCAGGCGAAACGGAATATACCCGAGTGCGACTTCGATACGCAATTGAGTAAGTTGCGCGCGAGTTGGGAACAGGTACTGAGTCGTGTGCAGATCGAAGGCACTGAGGCTCAGAAACGGATGTTCTATACGGCGCTCTATCATACCATGCTGATGCCTGTGGATAAGAACGGCGAGAATCCCAAATGGACGGAGACACCTTATTACGATGACTACTATGCCATCTGGGACACCTATCGCAGTTCTTCTCCCCTCCTTACCCTGCTCGATCCCAAGCGCGAGGTGGATATCATCAATTCCCTGCTGAACATCTATAAGCGAGAGGGTTATATGCCTGATGCCCGCAGTGGCGATTGCAACGGCAGGACACAAGGTGGTTCGAACGCAGAGGTGGTGATTGCCGATGCCTTTGTGAAAGGACTAGAGGGCGTTGATTACAATTATGCCCTTGAAGCGATGTTGAAGGATGCGGAGGTGGACCCAGGAGCAGACCACGAGAAACACGGACGAGGGGGACTGCCAGAGTACCTGAAATATGGCTATGTTCCCTACGGCATCGATCGTGCAGGTACGCGAACCATCGAATATGCCTACGATGACTATTGTATCGCAGAAGTGGCGAAGGGTTTAGGTCGTATGGATATCTACGAACGCTATCTGAAACAGTCGGCCAATTGGAAGAACCTCTGGCGTGCTGATTATGAGTGGGACGATGTGAAGGGCTATATCATGCCTCGCGATGCCGCAGGCCGTTGGCTTGACTCTGTACCCTGGGGCAAATCGAAGGTCTTCCATCCTCAGATACCTTATACGCCGATCACAAAGGTGGCACCTTGGTATCTGCCTTGGTGGAGCACCTTCTTCTACGAAGCCCTCTCTGCGGAGTATTCGCTGAGCATTCCTCACGATGTGCCAGGATTGATTGAGGCGTGTGGCGGGGCAGAGACTTTCCGCAAACGCCTCGATATGTTCTTCGACCGCAAACGCTATAACGTGGGCAACGAGCCTTCGTTCCTCACGCCTTGTCTTTATCACTGGATAGGACGTCCGGATCTGACCTCAGATCGTGTGCGGCAGATCATCAGCGAGAACTACAGCGATACACCAGACGGTCTGCCTGGCAATGATGACAGTGGGGCGATGTCTTCTTGGCTCGTCTTCCACATGATGGGTCTCTATCCCAATGCGGGCCAGAGCTATTATCTGTTGCATGTGCCACTGATTCCTGAATGGGCGCTGCTACTCTCAAACGGCAAGACACTTCGAGGCATCACAAAAGGCAAAGGCACGCATTTTGAGAAAGTCATGTTGAATGGTAAGGTTCTGGAAGATGCCCGCCTGGAACATGCCGACCTGATGGAAGGTGGGGAAATCACCTTTTACGTATCATCCAAAAAGTCTCCACTGAAGACCTCGGAGTTTACCGACACTAAACTGCCGGTTTACAGTAAGCAAACCTCGGGTTTACTTACTGTAAACTCCGATAAGGCTATTCAAAAGCAAAAATACAATATCGCCTTTACGCTGAACCGTCAATATCGCACATGGCCTCTGACCTACGGTTGGCAAGGCGACACGCTGATTGTCACCTGTAAGGAGGCGACCTACAGAATCCCCCGTTCCATTGTAGAGCATGGCGCAAACTTCTGTTGGGACATCCCTGCCGACGGCGCTGTCTACGAGTCTAAAGGCACCTTCGCCTTTATCTCTCGTAAGGCGCTGCGTGAACTGCAGGAGAAAGGTTCCTTTGTCTACGATGGCATCACTTGGAGACTTGTCCGTGTAGATCCGAGTTTATCTGTGGCTGAAAAAGACAATGTGGCTCATGTCCGTGCGGATATCGACCAGACGGAGATGTGGATCAAACAGGATGATCATCTCCCTCTTGTGCTTGAAATGCGTAATAACCCCTTGGGAATAGACTGGAATATAGAATGATGAAACGACTACTTATACTAACAATTCTGCTGATTCAGTGGTTTGCGTTATACGCAGAGCAGGCAGAGAACAAGGAAGTGCCAGGAGCAACTCTTGCTGAGATCGAGCAACAGATTGCTCGTGAACAAAAGGCGGGTAACGTCGAGGAAGAGGGACTGGCCCGTTGGAGAAAGATGGATTTGTTGAAGAACCTCTCGCTGACGGAGAAACAGGTCGAAGAGGCCGTCGTCCAGATGGAGTGGTTCCGTAAACACGGTCAATGGGACAATTACTATCGCACGTGGCAACTTAAGACCAATGCCTTGAGTGCGCTGGGTAAGTTGAAACAGTCCTTACAGGAGACCCAACAGATGCTCGACGATGCCAAGGAACGCAACAACAAACTGGGTCGTGCAATGGCCTACAAGCAGATTGGCGTCATCTATCTGAACATGAAACAGACGGATTTGGCCGTTGAGGCTCTGCAAGATTATGCCGAACTCATCAAGGGTGAGGAAGGCGACTATAGCATGCTGAGTAGCGTCTATTACCGTATGGCCAAGGCCTACGACTATGACAAGAACTATCATAAGGAACTGCGGCTGACCAACGAATGGCTCGATTTTCTTCATACCAAGGTCGGCAAGGTAAAAGTAGCTGAGGTCCGTGAATGTTACAATGCCTGCTATCTGGCCCGAGCTGCGGCTTATATCGGCTTGGATCAACTTGAGAACGCGAAAATGGCTCTTGATACGGCAGAACATCATGCCCACTTGATCAACAGGGCCCTCAGCCTTCATCATTATTATAAGATGAGAGCCCGCTACCATCTGGCAGAGGGTGAAGCCGCCAAGGCGTTGGTTTATACGGATAGTGTCAGTATGATGACCAACGATAAGGATGACCATGCTGACGAGATGAAGGCTCTGGCATTGTTGAAACTGGGACGAAGTGCAGAGGCGGCACATATTTACCAGCGGTTGTATTACGACAAGGACTCCATCTTCGGACGTGACGCCCGCCAGCATCTCGATGAGCTGAACACGCTGTTCCAAGTGGATGAACTCGAGGCTGAACAGCAACGTACCCGCTTCCGATACACCATCATCGCGGCCGCCTCCATTGTATTGGCACTTCTGGTCTTACTCCTCTTTGGTTGGCGATCAGCTCTTAGACAAAAGAGGGTCAACGAGAAGTTGCGCATCGCCAATGAGCAGGCGAAAGCGTCCTCAAAGATGAAAACGGAATTCATCCGAAATATCTCCCACGAGATACGTACACCACTGAATATCCTTTCGGGCTTCACCCAGATACTGACTTCGTCAGATATGGAATTAGGTGAAGAAGAGAAGTTGGATATTCAACAAAAGGTGATGGAGAATGCGGATCGTATCACAAATGTTGTAGACCAAATGCTCGAACTGAGCGATGCCAGCAGTGAGGCGCTCATTGAACGTAAAGACCTGACGGATGTTCTGAATATTGTGGCTCAAGCCATAGAACACTCTAAGATAGCCCTTCATACACGACCTGGAAATCCTGACTCACAGGTGACATTCGAAAATATCGATGACGAGACTGCGGCTTCAATGACGTTGCATACCAACAAGTTGTTTGCCGTCCGTACCCTTGCCCAGCTATTGGAGAATGCTGTGAAATTTACGTCTGAGGGTAGCATCAGACTCTACATGGAGCGTGCGGACAATAAGATTCGCCTGATTGTCGAAGATACGGGTATCGGCATCCCTGCTGATCAGGCCGAATCCATCTTTGAAGAGTTCGTACAACTCGATGCATTTACCGATGGCACTGGTATCGGACTGACCGTTGCACGTTCTATCGCCCAGCGAATGGGGGGTGACCTCTGGCTTGATACGAGTTATACACAAGGCGCACGCTTTGTCTTTGAACTACTCAAAAACTAAAACATGATGACTAAGACAAATGGTATAAACAGAATAGGCAGGCGGATGGTAATAGCTTTGCCACTTTACCTTTTTACCTTTTTACCTTTATCCGCCCAGTCGCTGGAGCAGATGGGCGGTGTCTATTATGCCTATCCGATAGAGACGGGAATCACGAGTCCCCAACTGCAAACGGCCCCTGAGGGTTACGAGCCGTTCTATATCTCTCATTACGGACGTCACGGTTCACGATGGCTGCCCGACGATAGCCGATATGAGTGGGTCAACAAGCAGTTTGAGGATCAGAGTCGTCTGACCAAGTTGGGCAAGAACGTCCGCAAGCGTTTGGCGAAGGTGTGGAAAAATGCCAAAGGCAATGGTGGCCAGCTGACATCGCTTGGAGGACGTCAGCATCGTGGCATCGCCCGCAGGATGTATCAGAATTTCCCCCAGCTGTTTACGGCTGAGGCTCATCTGACGGCTCACTCCAGTACCGTCAACCGCTGTAAGACGAGTATGGAGAATTTCGTCTCTGAGATAAAGACACAGAATCCATCGGTACAGATCGACCCTATTACGCGAGAGGAGGATATGGCTTGGATCGCCTATAAGTCTAAGGAACAGAGTTACTTAGAACATTCACGGGTTTGGCCTTTGTCGATATCAACAGACAGATTCATCAACGCGTTGTTTACAGATGCCAGCCACCTGACGAAGCTGAACAGGGAGAAGTTGCTGACAGAACTTCATACCATCGCCTCGGATATGCAGGATGTGGAAATAAAGGTATCGCTCTACGACCTCTTCACTGAAGAAGAGATGCAGGCCGTGTATCAACTGAACAACAGTCGGATGACACTTCATAATGGCGACGAGATCATGAACGGAGGCATTGCAGCCCGTTGTGCTATTTCGCTCTGGGACCGTATCGAGGCTGATGCCGATGCGGCTGTCGCCAGAGGTGGGGTAGGAGCTGATCTCCGCTTCGGACATGATACGAATCTCTATCGCCTGATGACGTTGATGGGCATCGATACCAAAGATAAGCCTATGGACGAGATTCTGCCGATGGCAGCCAATCTTCAGATGATTTTTTATAAGAATGCACAGGGAGAGGTGATAGTGCAACTGCTGCATAATGAGAGGTATATAGGCTTTATGAGGTGGAAAGCGCTGAAACAGCAAGTTGCAGAGCGGAAACACTACTTCGAGCATTTGCGGCAGTTGAATGCGCTGAACACCATGGTAGGAACGGCGCCGGCAAACACCAAGACGGCTGGTCTCTTTGGCAAAGGCTCCGAAGAACACGGTCAGACGCTTCCGGCTGTGCTGGTGCCCAATGGCCAGAACTTCTGGACACCACAGACCCGCGATACCGAAAAGAAATGCATCGCCCCGTATTATTATACGGACTCTCTTTTCCAGGGCATCCGCAACAGTCACTGGATTGTGGGAGGATGTACACAAGACTATGGGTCGTTTACCTTGGCGGCACTTAGTGGAAGACTGCGCCTGAGACCAGAGGAGCGGGCCACACCATTCTATCATCAGGAAGAGCTCTCTCATCCACATTACTATGCCGTCCGTCTGCCTCAAGAACATCTGAAGCTGGAACTGACGGGTAGCAGCCATACAGCCATCTTCCGCATCACGCCTGAACAGGATGGTCCTGTACACATCGTACTGAACCATAACAGCGATGAGGGTGAGGGTTATCTGGAGGTGGATACCATCGCCAAGACCGTCTATGGCTACAACCCCGTCCATCGCATCTATCAGGGGTGGGGAGAACGGGCAGGCTTTGATGGCCACTACTTGTTACAGTGTTACGACCCCATCACCGCTTATGGCATCGACAGCCTGTGTGTCTGGCTCACCTTCGAGGGGAAGGCCCATAAACCCATCATCCTGAAGGCCGCGACCTCGTTTACCAATAAAAAAGGCGCTGAGGACAACTTTGCCTTTGAGGTTGAAGGTCATGACTTCGAGAGTATGATGCTTCAAACCGCCCGGCGGTGGATCGACCGTCTGCACACCATTGATGTGGAGGATGAGAATACAGCCCGCGTCGATCAGTTCTATGGCGCACTCTATCGCTGTTCGTTCCTCCCTCGTGAGATGAGCGACGTCGACGGCACATATCCGGCTTTCTCCAGCGGTCAGTTGACTGCAGGAAACAACAGGAAGTACTATGGCGACTTCTCGATGTGGGATACCTACCGTGCCCTGCATCCCCTCTATACGCTGATCGCCCCAGGGCAGACGGAAGATATGATGCAGTCGCTGGTGACCATGTACGAGCAAGGTGGATGGCTGCCCATCTTCCCTTGTTGGAACGCCTACACGGCAGCGATGATTGGCGACCATTGCAGTGTTGCCCTGGCCGATGCCTACATTAAAGGTATCAGGAACTTCGACGTCGAGACGGCTTATGCGGCTATGCGGAAGAACGCCTTCGAGACACCTGCCAACTTTGAGGATTATAAGAACGGTATGGGTCGCAGGGCGCTCGAGAGTTATCTGAAGTATGGCTATATCCCCCTGGAGGATGGCGTGAAGGAAGCCTTCCATCAGGACGAGCAGACGTCGCGCACCCTCGAATATGCCTTCGATGACTTCGCCGTCGCTCAGCTGGCTCAGGCTCTGGGTCATGAGCAGGATTATAAGGCTTTGGTGCGTCGCTCAGAAAACTGGCGCAACGTCATCAATCCCAAGACCGGCTATTGCGACGGTCGCCATCAGAACGGGAAGTTTGAGGATAATACCGACTTCATTCACCGCAAACCCTATATCACCGAGGGTGCCACATGCCACTATACCTGGTATGTGCCCCACAATGTCGAGGGACTCATAGAAGTGCTTGGAGGCCCACAGCAGTTCGAGGCCAAGCTCGACTCGATGTTTACAGAGGGAAGATACTGGCACGGCAACGAGCCTTGTCACCAGATCGCCTATCTATACGATTTCATCGGTAGAAGGGACAAGACCATCGCGCGTGTGGCGCACATCCTCGATACGGAGTACAACGATACCCCTGGTGGCCTCTCTGGCAACGATGATGCCGGACAGATGTCGGCTTGGTACATCTTCTCGTCGATGGGCTTCTATCCCGTCTGTCCCGCTACCAATAAATACATGCTCTCAGCACCTCGTTTCCAGAAAGTGACACTGAACGGGCCTCTAGGCCATCAGTATGTGATCACTCCCGATGCCTTCCCCAAGGACAGGAACTACATCACTCAACAGGAGATCACTTCAGCGCTTCCGTAGCTTTTATTCCATTGGGATTTCAGGATGCTGCACGGCCAGCGGCAGGTCCTTCTGCGAGAGGTAGAACATGTAGAGGATACAGTCCTTCGTGCCGCGGTTCTCGCCGTGATGGATGGTGCCCACCATCTCTACGACGGCCTCGCCCTCATGCACTACCTTCGTCTTGCCGTCCTGACCGATGATGGTCAGCTCGCCCTGTACCAGCACACCGTAGTTCATGGCCACGTGGTGGTGCCAGCCCAGCTTCTGTCCAGCGGGGAACACGTACTTCACAGCCACCAGTTCGGGGCGACCCTGGAAGTAGTCGGGCAGCTCCACACCATCCCAGCTCTGCGAGGTACGGATCAGTTCGGTACTTACCACCTTGGGAGCAGGAGCAGGATTGTCCTCTTTAGCATGAGCCTCCTTGCAGGAGTTCAGTACGCTTGCGCCGCATACGAGGGTGGCGGCGAGCACCCAATGCATCATCTTTCTCATTGTGATTCTTGTTTAAAATAATTGTTTGGCTGCAAAGATAAACATAATAATCGGACTGACCAAACATCAGCCCGATTATTTTTGCACAATGACGTGAGATTTCAGGACCTTACGGCTCACCATTAACGACCCGTAATCTCACCTTCAACGAGATTACGGCTCACTGCTCACGAGATTACGGCTCGTATTTCTTTACAAATGGTCACATTCCCACATTTCCTCAAATTTTATAAAAGTTTTGGCGGTTTCGAGAATAATGACTATCTTTGCATGCAATATCACAAGTGATGCCGTTGGTCCGAAGGTGAAGGCAGAGGCAGAGATGACATTCGCACCGTTCGACAAGCAGCAGCCCCTCTCATTCGAGGCATCGCTCAAGGCAGGCGTCTATGCAGACCTGGGTGTACAGATGAAGTTCTGGAAGTTCAACATCGCAGAGTGGAAGACCACCTTCAATATGGTACCTGAGAAGAAGATCTGGAGCTATGAGTACCCGCAGGATATGGACAACAAGAAGAACGATCCCGTCACGAAGGTTCTCGAAGCAGCCACAAAGGCGATTCAGGAGGCTCAGTTGTAGGCCGGAAGAGACAGACGTCTTCTGTCATATCTGTCGAGCTTGTCGAGATAGAAGGCGCGGAAGTCTTTCCAGTGATAGTAGGGGGCACAGTCGGTCGTCATGGGCAGCTGGGCCTCCTGTTCGTTGAGGAGCACCTTGAAAAGCACATCCTGGTCGTGGATATCAGAACGGTAGAAGACCAACTGGATGTTGGAGCCCATGGGGATCACGTCGGAACTCCGCCAGCCTTGGGCTTCGACATCCTCCCAGCCGTCGATATGCTTGTCGTAGCCGTTGATGCCCAGCAGACAGGTCAGCGGCAGCAGTACCGTCTCGTGGCCGAAACGCAGCTGGGCACCAGGGCGCTCCAACTGCAGGCAGCTGTCGGCATCGGCAATGATCTGACGGAGCAGGTAACGCTGCGTGAAGGGACGGTCGCCGCCGTTGAGCTCGCTGCTGCCGTGGTTGAGGTACCACCAGACGTTGTCAGTCTTCCACAGGTTATACAGGTCTTCGATATCGAAGAGGTCAGTGAGGAAGGTGTCCCTATAGAAATGGGTGTTCAACTGGAAGAGGCCCATCTTGATCACGTAGTAGTTCAGCCAGGTCTCGTCAACGACTTTACTGGCAGCGTCGGGGTCGGTGAAAAGCAGCTTCATCAGTTTGGGATTACGGCTGTATTTGTCTACGAACGCGTCGTAAGCCTCCTGCGTGGCATCGGGCATCTTACGCAACAGCTTGTCCTGGTGGTTCAGATACCACATGTCGCGTTTTGAGGCCCTCATCGTGATCTGCAGCTGGGGGTTGAGCTTCACCATCTCCATCATGAAGGAACCCATCGAGAGGATGCAGCGGTTGACCACAGTACTCCTGGCATCCACGTGGGCATCGCCGCTGAGCACCTCAGGGAAGCGGTTCATCATCCGCTGGCAGATGTGCCGCATCTGCAGTTGTCCGAATCCCGTCAGGTCGCCCCACTGGCCTTCGGAGTCGTTGATGATGGTCCTGATCTCTTTCAGGACCTGATGGCCTGCGGTCGTCAACAGCCCCAGGCTATCGGCTTTCAACATCATCTTGTAGGGGATATCGTAGCCCTTCCGGTTGTTGATATATCGTGAACCGTGACGGCCGTAGTGGGAGATATAGAAGGGATGCTTGCCCTCTGGTGCAGGCGTCATCGGCATCTCCACGCTGTCGGGATAGATGCGGTAGTTACAGGCGGCATAGCTGGGGTCCTTCTTGATCATCTCGCGTACGGACTGGGCGGTACCAGACGACAGAAGACAAAGGATGAAGCATAAACTTATCAGCAGTCTTTTGTGGATCTTGGCCATCATAATTCTCAGTTCTTAATGTTTAACAACCTCAGGTAATGTTCGCGGACGTCTTTCCAATGGTAGTAGGGCGCACAGTCGGTGGTGACGGGCAACGTGGCTTCCTGCTCGTTCAACAGCACCTTGATCAGCACGTCCTGATCGTCGAAGTCCCTGCGGAAGTAGATGATCTGCAGGTTGGCACCTATGGGGGCGATGCGATAGTCGGCCCAACCTTTCTCGTCGAGGGTCTCCAGATCATCGGTAACCAGACCGAAGCCGTTGATGTCCATCAGACAAACGAGGGGCATGAAGGCTGTCTCGAGGGTATAGCGCAGATGGGTCACGGGCTTCTGGAGCAGGATGACGCTGTCGCCCTTCTCGATGATGTGACGCAACAGGTTGCGCGAGGCATAGGGCTGCTGACTGCCGTTCAGCGCGCAGCCGCCATAGTTGATATACCACCAGGCATTCCGCTTCTTCCACTGTTGGTAGATCTCGTCGGAGGTGAAGAGGTCGTAGAGCGTCAGACTGTTGCGTAAGTCGGTGTTCTGAAGGTTGCCGGCGACGTCGAAGAGCTGGTCCATGAGGCTTCTGGCCTTCTTGGGTTTAAGGTATGACGCATCTGTAAAGAGGGCCTGCATCAGACGTTCAGGGTGTTCGTATGCTGCCGCGAAGGCCTGATAGCGGGCAGCGGTCAGTGAGTCCTTCTTCGCGGCTTGGAGCTGCTTGTCTTGCGGGTTCAGGTAAGGCTTAAAACTCAGGCTCGCCTTGTGGCTGAGGCCTGTGGGACGCAGACGGGCCAACTCCACCATCGCCTCTTCCATCGACATTATACAACGGTTGACCGTTGCGCAACGGCCACTGACGTAACCGCTCTTGTCGAAGGTCTCAGGGAACAGGTATTCCATGCGGCGGATGATGTTGTGCTGTTGTTGCGCACCGAGTTCTGTCAGTTCTCCCGTGCGGTCCTTGGCATCCCGTCGGATACGGTCGAGACGCTGCATCACGTCACGTCCCAGCGGTGTCAGCTTCCCCAGACTGTCGGCCTTGGCCAGTGTGCGGTAGGGGGCGTCATAGTCTTCTTGCTGGTCCAGGTAATACGAACCTTGGCAACCGTAATGGCTGAGGAAGAAGGGTTTTTTGCCTTCTGGTGGCGGTGTCATCGTCGATGGGTGTGATACCGGGTAGGCCAGAAAGGTGCCTGCCGAGCGGCGCGCGTCAAGACGGATCTCCTCGCGCACGGACTGTGCGGAGATGAAGGTTAAAGGACAAAGGATAAGGGGGAGACTTATCAGCAGCCTTTTATGGATGATGCTTATCTTGGTTATCATAATGCTTAATTAAAAACAAGTGTTGTCAGCCGTTCTGGCACGAAGAGCTCTTGTGCGACGGTCTGGATATCGGCGGCAGTCACCTTGTCGATATGTGCGAACAGGTGGGTGACATCCTTCTCCCAGCCGTAGTGCAGGAAACTCTTTCCGAAGTCGAGGGCAAACTGTTCATGGTTGTCGCAGGCGATGGCGATCTGTCCCTTCAGCTGTTGCTTGGCGGCCTGAAGCTGGCGCTCGCTCAGGGGCTTTTGCATGACCTTGTCCAGTTCACGGCGTACCAGTCGCAGACATCTGTTCACATCGTGCGGATCGCAGCCGAAGTAGACACTCCACAGACCCGTATCGCTGTAGTTCACCATCGTACTCTCAACGGTATAGACCAGTCCGTTGCGCTCGCGGAGCGAGAGGTTCAGACGGGCATTCATGCCAGGACCGCCTAAGATATTGTTTAGGAGGTAAAGGGCTATGCGCAGGGGGTGATGGATGTCGTAGCCGCGGGTGCCGAGCATGACGTGAGCCTGGTGAGAGCCGATGTTTTTAGTGGAGAACTGAGAAGTGAGAACTGAGAGTTGAGAGTTTGCTACATCTTCGCAGGGGTCTTCTGCAGTGGGAGCAAATTCTAAGTTCTCAGTTCTCAGTTCTAAACTCTTACATAGTTTCCTGAAGTCAATGTCGCCATATGCAAAGAAGATGGCATTGTCCGGGCGGTAATATCGACGGACGAAGCGCAGGGCATCGTCGGTCTTGTAGGTGCGCAGTTGTTCGGCTGTGCCCAGGATGTTATGGCCGAGGGGATGGCCTTCGAAGAGGAGATTCTCGAATTCATCGTAGATAAGTTCGGCTGGTGAGTCGTTGTAACTCTCTATCTCGTCGCAGATCACCTCGACCTCCTTGTCGATCTCATGCTGCGGATACTGGCTGTGGAACACGATGTCGGTGAGCAGCTCTACCGCCCGTGAGAGATGTTCTTTGGAGATGGCGGCATAGAAGGTGGTGTCTTCCTTGTTGGTAAAGGCATTGAGTTCGCCACCCACACCCTCCAGGGCATTGATAATCTGCAGGGCATTGCGCTTTGCCGTGCCCTTGAAGGTCATGTGTTCGCAGAAATGTGCCATACCCTCTTCACCCGGTGCTTCACTGCGGGTTCCGGCAGCTATCTGATAGCCGCAATAAACGACTTGTGAGGTTGAAGGCAGATGGATGATCCGAAGCCCGTTTTCAAGGGTGTATGTATTGTATTTCGTCATTTTGCGTGCAAAGGTACAAAAAAATAATGCATTATGCATTATAAATTATGAATTATTAGTATCTTTGCATCCGTAAACAGAATAGAACTATGCGAAAAGTAATAGGAATCGGCGAGACAGTTCTCGACATTATCTTTAAGAACAACCAGCCTATCGGAGCCGTACCCGGTGGGTCAGTATTCAATGGCATCATCTCACTGGGACGTGCTGGTGTGCCGGCATCGTTTATCAGCGAGACAGGTAACGACCGTGTGGGACAGCAAATCTGTCAGTTCCTGAAGGATAACAGCGTGAATGCCGATAATATCTGTGTATATCCGGAGTCGAAGTCGCCCATCTCACTGGCGTTCCTCAATGAGAATAACGATGCGGAATACATCTTCTATAAAGATCATCCGCATGACCAGTTGGAGTTTGTCTATCCCGATATCCAGCCCGATGACATCGTGATGTTCGGCTCGTATTACGCCGTGAACCCCGTGATTCGTCCGCAGGTGACAGCCTTCCTCGACTATGCCAAGAACAAAGGTGCCATCATCTATTATGATGTGAACTTCCGCGCTTCGCATCGTCATGAGGTGATGAAGCTGACGCCGAATATCCTGGAAAACCTGGAATATGCCGACATCGTACGCGGTTCGACGGAGGACTTCGAGGTGATGTTCAAGAAGACGGACGCCGAGGTGATCTACCGTTCGCAGATCGCTTTCTACACGAAGAACTTCATCATGACGCAGGGTAGTCGGCCTATAGAGATGCGTGCGGAGGGTGGTCTGAAGAAACAGTATGCTGTGGAACAGATGGAGACGGTGAGTACCATCGGCGCCGGCGATAACTTCAATGCAGGGTTCGTCTATGGACTGATTAAATACGGTGTGACACGCGAGATGGTTGCTTCGGGCTTCGACGAGGCACTGTGGGATGAGGTCATCGCCTGTGCCCAGCGGTTCTCGGCGAATGTCTGCAAGAGCATCGACAACAGTATCGACAAGGACTTCGCACGCCAGATGGAGCAGGAGATGAAAGCCTATCAGGCGTCGGTGGAGAACATATAATGAGAAATGCCTCGCCATCGCGAGGCATTTTCATTTCTTCTTCTTGCGGGGCTTGCGCATTGCCCAGCCTTCTTCGCTGAAATCGGGCTCAGGACCACGAAGGTCACGAGGTACTTTTTTCATCAGGTTGCGCCAATCCTCTTTTTCACCGATGAAACCGCGGCTTTTCTTGGTCTTTGGCGAGTCTTTGGTGAATTTTGATGAACTGTTTTTTCTCGAAGTCCCGCTATTTGGCTTAGATTTTGCAGTAGGTGCGCCATCTTCTGAATCGTTGCAGCGGATGGTGCGGCCCTTGTAGCGGATGCCCGTCAGTTGGATCATCACTTTCTTAGCATCCTTCTCAGGAACCTCGAAATAGGAGATGGTGTCGAGCAGGTCGATGTGTCCCACTTCCTGACGACCACCCACGAAGCGGTTCAGCGTCTGCATGAGTTCGCCAGGATAGAAACCGTCGCGCTTGCCCAGATTGATGAACAATCGGCGGTAACCCTTCTGTGCCTTGTTCTGCAACTTCTGCTTGTCGCTCTGGGGCTTCTTCTCCTTTTTGTCAGGAACGACCGCCTCAATCTCCGGCGCATCGGCATAGTAGGCGAGGAACTTCCCGAACTCCAACGAGACAATCTTCTTGATGAGTTCATCCTTGTCGATATACTCGAAGTAACGGCTGATGTCCTGCATGAAGGGAGCGATCTCCTCGTCGTCGACGTCGGTCTTCACAATCTGGTCCATCACCTTATAGAGTTGTTTCTTACAGATCTCCTCTGCTGACGGAATTTCGGATTTTACAAACTCCTTGCCGATCTCCTTCTCGATATTGCGGATCTTGAACTTCTCGCGGCTATGGACGATGGAGATGGAGGTGCCTTTCTTGCCGGCACGACCTGTACGACCAGAACGGTGGGTGTAGTTCTCGATATCGTCGGGCAGTCCGAAGTTGATGACGTGTGTCAGGTCGTCGACGTCGAGACCGCGCGCTGCCACATCGGTGGCTACGAGTAACTGTGTCAGATGCTGGCGGAATTTCTGCATGGTCTGGTCGCGTTGAGGCTGCGAGAGGTCACCGTGCAGAGACTCGGCATTATAACCGTCTTTGATGAGTTTATCGGCGATCTCCTGCGTCTCCACTTTTGTGCGGCAGAAGATGATGGCGAAGATACGGGGGTAATAGTCGACGATGCGTTTCAGGGCGAGGTACTTGTCCTTTGCGTTGACCATATAATAGATGTGGTTCACATTCTCCGCACCTTCGTTGCGCGAGCCTACCACAATCTCTTCGTAGTCGTGCAGGTATTTCTTCGCCACCTTCTCGACCTCGCGACTCATCGTGGCAGAGAACATCAGGGTGCTGTGGTCCTCGTTGATGGACTCGAAGATCTCGCTGATACTGTCGGAGAAGCCCATGTTCAACATCTCGTCGGCTTCGTCGAGGACGATATTGCGGATGTTGCTCAGATCGGCTACACCACGGTTCTTCAGGTCGATGAGTCGTCCTGGCGTGGCCACGATGATGTTCACACCTTTCTTCAGGGCACGCATCTGTGGCTCTATCGAGGCACCGCCATAGACGGCTTCGATATGCAGACCGTCGATGTACTTGCCGAAGTCGCGGATATCGTCGGCAATCTGCAGGCACAACTCACGTGTAGGACTCAGGACCAAGGCCTGGGGCTCTCTGCGTGACGTGTCGATTCGTTGCAGCAAGGGGATACCGAAAGCCGCTGTCTTACCCGTTCCTGTCTGGGCAAGGGCTATCACATCACGTTTGTTCTCCAGGAGATAGGGGATGACTGCCTCCTGCACAGGCATCGGTTGTACAAAACCTAATTCCTCGATGGCGCGTCGGATCTCTCCGCTGACGCCTAATTCTTCAAATGTCTTCATCTTGGGTGCAAAGATACTAAATAATTTATAATTTATGATGCATAATGCATAATTATTTTGTACCTTTGTAGGCGAAAATGAAGATATGTGTGTTTTGTTCTGCGAATCAGCAGATTGACCCAGCGTTCTTCTCCCTGACGGAGGAATTGGGGAAATGGGCGGCAGAGAACGGCCATACGATCGTGTATGGCGGTGTGAACCAAGGACTGATGGAGTGTGTGGCAAAGGCGACGAAGGAAGCCGGCGGACATACCATCGGTGTGGTGCCGATGATTGTGGAGAAGTCGGGACGTACCAGTGACTATGTGGATGTGTGGATACCCTGTGATAACCTCAGCGACAGAAAACAGCTGATGATGGACCAGAGCGACGTGTTTATCGCCCTGCCCGGTGGCATCGGTACACTCGATGAGATCTTCACGGTGGCCTCCTCGGCTACGATAGGCTATCATCAGAAGAAAGTCATCCTCTATAATATGAAAGGTTTTTGGGGTTCGCTCATCGCTTTGCTCGACGACCTGCAAGAGAAGGGGATGATCCGTGGAAACTGGCGTGAATATATCAAAACGGCTGAATCCATCGAAGAAATAACCCAGTTATTGTAATCCGTAAGAAGATGGGGAAACGGAATATGAAACAGTGGATGGCAGATGTCATCCGTCAGAAGGAGGTGACGGCGATACCTGTGATGACGCATCCAGGCATCGAACAGAACGGGCATACCGTCAGTGAGGCCGTCAAAGACGGACGTGTGCAAGCAGAAGCTGTAGTGGCATTGGCCAGGAAATACCCGAGTGCTGCGGCCTGTACGATTATGGACCTGACGGTGGAGGCCGAAGCCTTTGGTGCAGAGATTGCCTTCTCGGATGAGGCTGTGCCTGCCGTGGTGGGACATCTGTTGTCACAGGTGGAGGATATCTACAGCTTACAGGTTCCCTCGCTTTCGGCAGGACGCATCCCTCAATATCTGAAAGCAAATCTTCTGGCCGCGAGGGAGATCAACGACCGTCCGTTGCTGGGTGGTTGTATCGGTCCTTTCTCGTTGGCTGGACGTCTCTATGATATGTCGGAGATGATGGTGCTGATCTACGAGAATCCTGAGGCGGCGCATCAGTTACTCTCGAAATGTACCGATTTCATCGGGAAATACTGTCTCGCCCTGAAACAGACGGGTGCGAATGGTGTGGTGATGGCAGAGCCTGCGGCAGGGCTGTTGTCGAATGATGATTGTAGGACGTTTTCCTCACCGTATGTCAGACGGATCGTAGAACGCGTGCAAGATGATGACTTTGCCGTCGTCCTCCACAACTGTGGTAATACAGGACAATGTACGGAGGCAATGGTTTCGACGGGCGCTGCGGCCTATCATTTCGGCAACAAGTGTCGGATGGAGGAGGTGATCGGTGAAGTGCCGTCAACAGCCCTGGCGATGGGGAACATCGATCCTGTGTCTGTCTTTAAGGACGGAACACCGGAACTGATGCGCCAGACTGTTCACGACTTGCTCGACAAGATGCAAGCTTATCCGAACTTTGTACTTTCCAGTGGTTGCGACACACCTCCACACACGCCCATCGCACAGATTGATACGTTCTTCGAGACCTTGGAACAGTGGAATGTCTCACGCTTATGACCCATAAGATACTGACCTTCGATGATTTGGGAATCACACCTGCCGATATTTACGGGCAGATGGGATATCACGACGCGCTGCCTGATGAAGCGACCCAAAAGGAGAGCAGTACGATAATGGCTCAGGTACGTGCGATCCTGCAGCCAGAGTTCTGTTTCTTTGTGACGCGCGAATTGCCGGCCTTCGATATGGGTAAGATCATCATGAACCAGCTGCGCGGTGCCGAAGGCTATGCGCTTTTCATTGCGACTTGTGGTGGGGCTTTTGAGCGTTTCCAGCAACAACTGAAGGCGGAGGGTGATATGGTTCGTGTGTTTATTGCCGATGCGATGGGTTCGGTGATTGCCGAGAAATGCGCCGATGAAATGGAGAAAAACCTACAGTTGAGTATCGACAAACTAGGTTGGAAGCATACGAACCGTTTCTCCCCAGGCTATTGTGGCTGGCATGTGTCACAACAACAGTTGCTCTTCCCGTTGTTCAATGGTCAGACGTGTGGGGTGACACTGACGGATTCCTCCCTCATGTTACCCATCAAGAGTGTGAGCGGTATCATCGGGGTTGGCGAAAAAGTCCGCAGATTAGACTATACCTGCGGACTCTGTAACTTTGAAAAATGCTATAAGCGGAAACTAAAGCATACCTAACAGTTGCTTGGCGACGGTAACAGCCGAATTGGCATTGTCGCTATAGCCGTCGGCGCCGATCTCATCGGCAAAGCCCTGGGTCACAGGAGCACCGCCAACCATCACCTTCACCTGTTTACGGATGCCTGCACGCTCAAGGGCATCTATCACGTCCTTCATATAACCCATTGTAGTGGTTAACAGGGCAGACATACAGAGGATATCGGGTTGGTTCTGTTTGACGGCCTCAATGAACTTATCGGCGGAGACGTCGATGCCGATGTTGATGACCTCGAAGCCGCAGCCTTCGAGCATCGAGGCGACGAGGTTCTTGCCGATATCATGGAGGTCGCCCTTGACAGTACCGATAACCACCTTGCCTAATGCTGTAGAGGCTGCACCCTGAAGCATGGGTTTCAACAGCTCAAGGGCGGCTTTCATCGCACGACCAGCCATTAGCAGCTGGGGTACGAAAGCCTGCCCGTCTTGGAATCGTTGGCCCACTTCACTCATGGCGCGTATCATCTGACCATTGATGAGATTCTGGGGGACAGCTCCTTCTGCGATAGCGTCCTTCGTGGCCGCTGCAGCCTCGTCGCTCTTGCCTGTGAGAATCGCCTTATAGAGTCGTTCAGCAGGGGTGTCCTTTTCTTCATGAGCAGGAGCATCTTTTTCTTCCCCTGAGATAGGGGGAGTCAGAGGGGGTCTGAACGAGGACACCCTAATCTCTCCTGACTCCGAAGTTGAAAGCGGCGTCAGGAAGATTCCTGGAACCGGCTCTATGGCCTTCGCCATCAGACGGATATGTGCATCTGTCGTACCACAGCAACCGCCAATGATATTCAGGTGATGACCTTCGAGCAGTGGCCAGACATCAGCCAACAGACTCTCGGGCGTCTTATTATAATGGCCGTTACCGTCGGGCATGCCGGCATTGGGATAGATACTCACCCTTGTGCCGAAGTTGGCCAGCAGACAGATCAGCGGCACCATCAGGGCAACGTCCGAGAAACAGTTGATGCCTATAGAATAGATATCTGACGGCTGCAGGCGGAGGTCTGCTTTCAGAGCATCGAGGAAGTCAGGGATGCTCTGGCCCATCATATTATGGCCGTCAGGCGTAGAAACGCTGAAGCTAAGCATGACAGGCAGTTGTGGCGCAACCTTCCTGGCTGCCTCGATAGCAATGCGGGCATTCTCTACATCGAAGATGGTCTCGATGAGTAAAAGGTCGACACCACCATCGGCGAGGGCCTGGATCTGTTCTTCGTAGGCCTCACGGAGTATGTCCTTATCAAGGGGTTCACCACTGGTGGCTATGGAGGTTGTACGACTGGTTGGTCCGATGCTGCCTGCGACAAAGCGAGGCTTATCGGGGGTCTTGGCCGTATACGAATCAGCACACTCTCGGGCGATCTTGGCAGCTGCGATGTTGATATCTCGTACCTTATCCTCGAGATCATAGTCTGCCAACGAGATGCGCTGGGCATTGAAGGTGTTAGTCTCGATGATATCGGAGCCTGCCTCCAGGTATTTCTGATGAATCTCGCGGATGATGTGGGGCTTTGTCAGCGAGAGCATGTCATTGCAGCCATCTTCGTGCAGATGATACTGTTGGATCATTGTTCCCATCGCACCGTCGAGCAAGAGGATCTTCTTCTCATCAAGTGCGGTAGCCGACTTTCCATTATCCACTCTCAACTCTATACGATTGATGATGTTCTCCACCTCACGGTCGGCCTCGTCCTTCGACTGATATTCCTCGACAATGCGCAGGGCCTGTTCTACTTCCCGCTCGTTATGGAAGTCCATCTCGATATGTACGCCTTCGCCACCGATGTTGTCGAGGAGGGGTTTCAGTTCGTCGAGGGTCACCCAACAGGCCATGATACTCTTACCGCCGGCAAGGATCTTCTTATAAAGATCATACCACTTCGGTGAACCGCCTTGTGGCTCTCCCACACCAGGCGTCCACTGGATGGCATTCAGTTCCTCGATTTCCAGCAAGGCGTCGAGATGATGCATCGCACCCACACCGTCGAGATGATAGAGGGTATAGTCAATCTTCTGACACTGTTCGCGGATGAAGGGCTGCACGAAACGGCGGTAGTCGTCGACACTGATCATCGTCGAAATATCACTCTGTAGCTTCGACATCTTCCCGGGTGCCCATGAGGAGAAATAACAAAACGCCATCTCATCGCCCTCACGGATAATGTCGTAGAGCTCGTCGAACACATGGAAATAGATGTCGTTGATCTGTTGCATCTGATGCTCCAGCACTTCGGGCTGCATGACGGTATCGAGCAGGACCTTATCCGTGCCCTTGATAGCCGCCAGCACGTCGAGACCCTCCATCAGGTCTGGCATACCCACATAGTAATGGCCCTGCGCCTTCGCTTTGCAGGCTTTCAGGAGTTCCTTATGCAACAGCCAGTTGGGATGCTCAGGGTTGAAGACAATGTCATCGCTGTAGTTGGGATCGGGGTGAATCCAAATGGTATCTTCGCCGCCCTCGAACACACCACCGAGGATGGCCGCTAGCGAACCAGGACCTAGCTGTGTATTTGCTACGGGCAACATATCGGCCATCAGCGAGGAGTGTGCCACGTACCAGTCCAGATAGTCTGCACGCCACTGAGGATCGAACCATTTCTGGTTCAGGTCCTTTGGTGGTGCAGGCTTCGGCACGTCGGCATGGGGCTTGACACCTTCCTGAAAGTGTTCCCACATGTTCAGGACGATGCCCTTGTGGTTCCACCAGTCGACATAACGCCGTTTTGTTTCTTCTAGATTAGGTTTCCAAGTAGTAGTCATTTGTTTTCTGAGTTTGTTTCTTTACTGGGCGTTGATCTCCTTCAGCAGACGATCAGCCTTACCCCAGCTCTCCATCATGTAGAGCACGTATCGGATATCGACACCGATACAACGGGCCAGTTGTGAGTCGAAGAAAATGTCTGAGGAGAGACTGTCCCAGTTGCCGTCGAAGGCAAGGCCTATGAGCTCGCCCTTGCCGTTGAACATCGGAGAACCGGAGTTACCGCCTGTGATATCATTGTTAGACAGGAAGCAGAGGTGTAGCTTGCCGGTGGTTTTGTCGGTATATTTGCCGAAGTCCTTCTTCGAGAGCAGCTCTTTCATGATTGGCTCGGCCTCGTAGTCGATGACGCCTTTCTCACCTTGTATCATCTTCTCCACGATGCTCTCGGCGGTGGTGTAGTAGCCTGAGGGCTTACCAGCCAAGAGGTATTCGCCCACTTGTCCGTAGCTCAGACGCATGGTCATGTTGGCATCGCTGTAGTTGGGCATGTCTTCCTCCATACGCAGCTTGGCGGCGCAGAGGTAACGCTCCTGGATATCGATGCTGTCGTAGGTAGCTAACAGATCGGCACGGATCTCTCCGAGTACTTCGAGGAGACTCTCTCCGTATTTCACGCCGAGGTCTTTCTCATAGCTCTTCTTATTGACGAAGAGTTTCTTGCCGCTCTTCATCAGCAACGAGTTCTTATAGAGGGCGTCGGCGTATTTCTGACAGTCGCCGCCGAAGTCTTTGTCAACGATGCTGTAGAAATCAGGTAGGTACTTGCTGTCCTTGACCTGTTCACGGTAGAATGACATTAGGGCACCCAGCACCTCACGGTCCAGGTTGTAGTCCCACTCGTCGCTGTTGTCCTTCAACTGGATATACTGTTTCTTAGGCTTGTCCTTGTCGCCCAGGATTGGCATACCACGTGTCACTCTCAGAGCGCGGGTTGTCATCTCGTCACTGCGACCGAAACTCTCGTTAAAGTACATCATCGCACGCATGGCATTGAAACGTTGTTGATAGAGACGCTCCAGTTTGTCGAAGTCAAGTTGTCCCTTCAGGAAACCGGTAGAGTCCTGCCACTGACGGATCTTGGCCTCGAAGGCGGCCTTCTGCTGAATAAGCCCGATGGAATCGATACATTTGTTCATGCCGATGCTGTTCTTCCAGTAGTTCGAACTCTGGGCGTATTTCGAGTCGTACTTGATACGCACGGCCTCGTCGGCACGCATATGACGGATCATGATGTTCTGTTTCACCTCACGCGTCTTGTAGCGGGGTTCGTTCTGGGCATCACGACGTTCCTTGATGCCGTAGCTCGACAGATAGCGGCTGGTGCTGCCAGGATAGCCAATGGTCATCGAGAACGAACCAGGCACGTAGCCCTGCAGCGAGACAGGCGCCCACTTCTTGGGGTGATAGGGTACATTGTCTTTCGAGTATTTTGCAGGACCGCCGGTCTTGGGATCAACGTAGATGCGGAACACGGAGAAGTCGCAGGTCTGACGGGGCCACATCCAGTTGTCGGTCTCACCACCGAACTTACCCATCGATTTGGGCAGGGCGAACACCAGACGTACGTCTTTGTAGTCGCGATAGGTGGTCAGATAATATCTGTTTCCCTCGTAGTAGGGCTTCAGTTCTGCACGAAGGGTAGAGTCCTGGGCCTTGATCTGCTTGCTGAAGACGTTCTCCAAAGAGTCGATGAAATAGCCTCTTTTGGCTTCAGAGATCGTGTTGAGACCCAGACTGTCGAGTTGACTGGTCACATCTTTCTGCTCTATCATGAAACTGACGAAGAGGTCCTTATTGGGCAGTTCTTCCTCGTAAGAGTTCGATACAAAGCCGTTGAGCATATAGTCGTGCTCTACGGTTGAGTGACTACGGATAGCCTCGAAGCCACAATGGTGGTTGGTAAACACGAGACCGTCAGGTGATACGACGACACCCGAGCAGAAACCGCCGAAGAGTACCACACAGTTCTTCACGGCATCATCGCCGTAATACAGGGCTCCGTATGGTAGTTCGTAGTTTTCCATTTTCATCGTCTCATAGACGGCATTCGGCAGGTTATACAATGTCCACATGCCCTCATCTGCTTTTGCAGTGAATAGTGAACAGTGAATAGCGAATAGTAAAAACAGTAATTTCTTCATATTTTTATTTTTTGAATTTCTTTCCGATGATAGGGAGTTTGCTTAATGGCAGGTCGCGCTTGATGATGAGTGCGAGGAAGGCCAGGATAAGCAGGGTGTTTATTGTGAGTGACAACCACATCGGCTGACTCTCATGGAGCAACATCATCGCTGCAAAGACGATGGCGGCGACAATGGTATAAAGGGCGATGTCCTTTAAGGGATAGTTGAGAGGGTAGTACTTCTGTCCTACGATATAGGAGATCACCATCGCCACACCGTAGCCAGCCACACCGCCCCAGGCACAGGCCATATAGCCGTACTTCGGTACGAAGAAGAAGTTCACGGCCAGAAGCACAAGGCATCCGATGCCGGAGAACCACGCGCCCCAGATGGTCTTGTCGATGATCTTATACCAGAACGACAGGTTGAAGTAGATACCCATCATGATTTCTGCCGCCATCACAATCGGTACAACCTTTAGACCCACCCAGTATTCAGGGCGTCGGATGATGTATTTCAGGATATCGAGATAGCCCACGACCATCAGGAAGGCCAGCAGGGTGAAAATGATGAAGTACTTCATCGCCTGTTCATACATCTCGTGCTGTCCTTTTTCCTTGACACCCGAGAATACAATCGGCTCGTAGGCGAAGCGGAAGGCCTGGGTAATCATCGCCATGATCATCGCAATCTTCGAACAGGCACCGTAGATGCCGAGCTGTTCCAACATGTCACTGCCCTCGTACATATAGGGGAAGAGCATCTTGTCGGCCGTCTGGTTCAGGATTCCAGCAATACCGAAGACGAGTATCGGCCATGTGTAGCTGAGCATCGTGCGTAACAACTTCGTGTCGAGTCGCCAACGGAAACCCGTGTACTCTGTAATGAGACATACGGCGAGCATCGCTGTACAGACGAGGTTGATATAGAAGGCATAACCGACATCCTTACCGTCCATCCAGGCGAAGTAGATAAGATTCAGCAGGATACTCACAGCGATGTTCAACAGTTTCAGCGATGCGAACTTGATGGCTTTCTTCTGCTGGCGCAGGTGAGCAAAAGGGATACAGAGGAATGCATCGATGGCCACCGTCACCGCCATTACCCATACCCATTCCGGATGATCGCCATAACCCATCAACGAACTGATGGGGTTGATGAAGAGAATGACTAGTGCGGCAAAGAGCGCAGAGACGGCTCCCACGCTGATGAGCGTGGTGGAATAGACCACCTGCGAGTCGGTATGTGTCTTGTTGGTAAAGCGGAAATAGGTGGTCTCCATACCGAAGGTGAGGATTACCAGGATCAGCGCTACATAGGCGTACATGTTGGTGATGACGCCATAGCCGCCCGAGGCTGCTGAGAGCTGGGCGGTATAGAGTGGCACGAGCAGGTAGTTAAGAAATCTACCGATGATACTCGAGAGACCATAAATGGCCGTATCCTTCGCGATGTTCTGTAGTTTACCCATAAGTTGTCTTAGTTGTCAAAGTTGTCGTAATTAACTGAAGAACATATATGCGATTGCTATCGCCGCTATGATTCCTGCCAGGTCTGCCAGCAGTCCACAGGTCACAGCGTGACGGGTCTTCACGATACCCACGCTGCCGAAGTAGACGGCGAGGATATAGAAAGTCGTATCTGTCGAACCTTGGAAGATACAACTCAGACGACCGATAAACGAGTCAGCACCGTATGTGGTCATCGCATCCACCATCATGCCTCGCGCTCCGCTGCCTGACAGAGGTTTCATCAGGGCTGTGGGCAGGGCACCCACGAAATCGCTGTTGCCACCACAGGCTTCCACGCACCATCCGATGCCGTCGGTGAGCATATCCATCGCTCCAGAAGCACGAAAAACGCCGATTCCAACGAGAATAGCCACCAGGTAAGGGATGATTCTTACAGCTGTCGTAAAACCATCTTTGGCACCTTCGATGAAGGCATCGTAGACGTTCACCTTCTTTCGGATACCGGCCAGGATAAAGGCGATGATAATCAGCATGAGCATAATGTTGGCTGCTGAAGTACTTACCGTATTCATCAGCACGGAATCGAGTTGTCCGAAGCCCCAGATGATGGCGGCTACTACGAGGGCTGCGCCACCGAGTGTCAGGAGGATTGTGCGGTTCAGCAGGTTGATCTTCTGGAAAAGGCTTGTGATGATGATACCTGCTAGCGTCGAGAAGAACGTAGCCAGTAGGATGGGGATAAACACGTCTGTTGGCTGGGCGGCTCCCATCTGTGCACGATATACGAGAATAGAGATTGGTATCAGCGTCAGACCACTGGTGTTCAGTACCAAAAACATGATCATCGGATTCGTCGCGGTATCCTTCTTGGGGTTCAGCTCCTGCAACTGTTCCATCGCCTTCAGACCAAGGGGTGTGGCGGCATTGTCGAGACCCAGCATGTTGGCCGCGATGTTCATGAAGATAGAACCCGTTACGGGGTGACCCTTTGGAATGTCTGGGAACAGTTTGGTAAAGATGGGACTCAGTAGACGGGCGAGAACATTCACCACACCACCCTTCTCGCCAATCTTCATGATGCCGAGCCAAAGCGACAAAACGCCTGTCAGTCCTAAGGAAATTTCAAACGCGGTCTTCGACGAAGAAAACGTCGAATCCATCATGGCCGGGAAAACTTCGAAGTCTCCCAGAAACACCAGTTTCACCAGCGCAATGACAAAGGCGATGATGAAAAATGCGACCCAAATCCAATTCAGTACCATACTGCGTGCAAAGTTACACATTTTTTTCGAATTACACAATAGGAACCATCGCGAAAGTGTACGTGCCTACGCAATTTTTGCGGGAAGGCTTCCTAACAATTGTTGGAAAGCCAACGAAAAAGTTTTGGAAGGCCTTCTAAAAAATGGGGGTATATTTGGCATGCTTCCAATTACTCTGAGAGTATTCTACGATACTCCGAAAGTATTTTGTGATAGTCTAGGAGTATTCCTCAATAAGACAGGATTATTTTCCGATAACTCTAATGTAAAAAAGAAAAGGGCGGCTACTCGCGCAGCCGCTCCCTTTCCAAAATTATTTATTTAAGTACTTGATGTATCAATTACCACCAGATAACAGATGGATCCTTAACATATTTCAAGAAATTCGGATAATATGTTTCAATGTTAACACGCTCATCAGGAATCTGGAATGTTGTCTTTACAGCGAGCTTAGCTGCGGGCTGACCTTGCTTGGCCTCAAGTGTAATCCAAATGGGATTCTCTTTAGTACCCTTGTTTACTTCAATCACAATGTCATTACCTCTATTGCTCTTATTGCAACTTACTGTGAACGGTTGTGCAACAGCTCCATTTACATCAGCCTTTGCACCTGTATTGATCATTTTGTAACGTCCTGTTGTAGGATCAGGATCGGGATAACCGAATGCAGCGTGAACCTCATGACCAGCAACTTTCAACTCAAGTGTACCACCAGCCTTGAGGAGAGTAACCTGTGCAGATGTTCCTGCTTCGTTGAATTCAACATCAAACACGACATCGTTGAAATCCCAGTCTGTTGTGCTAGGAGTCAGGTCCTCAGCAATAATGCGCACCTCATTCGGATCCTCCACATCTTTTCTCTTAGCCTCAGTCAGGGTTACAATCCAGTCAGTAAAGTAGCCATCGCTCTTGCCTACCTTTACCCAATCCTGTAGGCTCTTGTTCATAACAGGGAGATAGCCATCGTTAACGAGTTGCTGAATTTTCGGCAGGTTGATAACGCTCTGATATTTAGTTCCATTAACTGTAAATTCTTTCAGAATAACAGCGTTTTTTATACCGTTAAGGTTACTTGGGCCACCATTAACCTGGTATGACTGATCCAATGTAACTTTGTCGGCAGCAACGTAGAAATTCTCGTTTGTTGTAAGCCAACCAATGGTTTCATTACCTTTCATAATGTACTTGTATTCATCCTTATATACAGGACGTTGCACTGTCCAAGTGCTCCACTCATTACCAACTTCTACGGTTTCATATTCGCCAGTTGTGATTTTAATAACATTCTCACCATCCCATGCATATTCAGGACTCTCAGGAGCCTGATCATAGGTTGCATAATTGATGGTGCCGTCTGTATTGGTATCGTATGCTTGTGCGCCTTCCTTGATAGCTAGGTCGAAGCCCATGTAAGAGCGGTTATAGCCGTCTTCGAGCCAACCGGCAAAATCAGCGACATAACCAGGATAGTTAGTCTGAGCCCATTCATGGATTGTCGCCCAGCCCACGAGGCCTGCCTTGTTGTTGTGGTGCGTGCTGGAGGCAGTCTCATGATAGCCAAAGCAAGAGGTATCATCAACATTTACCATCAGCGTAATCTGGTCTTTGTGACTCGAGCCACCTACACTCTGGCCATTATTCAGCACATCACTCTCAGTGCAGGTACCTGCATTGAAATCGTTGATGTGGCTGTTAGCCTGTCCTACGGTGAGAAGGTTCATGACATTGCTATTAGAGACCGTGCCGTCTGCAGCGGTGATGTTCTCTGAAGAGGGGCCGTTCTGTGCTGTACCGCCTTTGTAAACCTGCTGTACGAAGAAGTGGCGGAGTTGGGGATCTTCATAGCCAAGATTGGGATGACACTGGAAGTATGCTGTAACAACAGCCTTCTGTTCTGGGGTGAGTGCGGGAACAACCTCCCAGCCTCCTTTTTCCTTAGTGGGATCTGCCCACTCGTTGTGGTTCATATTAGCACCAGCAACAACATTGCCATTAGCATCTTTATACTCATGGGTGGTGGCATAATTAGCACCTGCGTTAGCACGAGTACGGGCACTTGCTCCAGAGCCAAAGCCCCAGTCCTGATTAGAGGCAGGTTGCCCGAATTTTGCGACAAAGGCCGCGTTGTAGGTGTCTACAACCTTCTTTGCTTGAACAGCATTAATCTCCTCTTGACTAGCTGGAGTCATGTCATGAGAACAACTTGTGAATGCAGCGCAAAGAGTAACGGCTGCGATTCCTGTCATCAAATACTTTTTCATTTTTTACTAAAGTTTTTAATTAATAATATTGGTTTAATAATTCTCAAAATTCTTAGAAAAAGACCCTTAATCGGGAAATCGTTTACAAAGATATAGGTTTTATCTATAATATGCAAGACTTTTGTAGTTAATAAAGGTTAATACAAACAAAATCATAGAAAGAATGGTACATTAGATATACTAAAAACAAACTATTTCGGTCTCGCGCGTGTGCGTGCAAATAAATAATGTATCATAAAAAGAAGGGTCTCTGCTCACGCAGAAACCCTCCATAGAACTATTAAAATCTTAAAACTCTAATCTATTTGATCATCGCATCTTATGGAATTAACTCAATCTTCGTTATGACGAGGTTAGCTCCTTGAACAGAAATCGTATTGTTCTGTAAGATATCAAGATTTGTACCTATAGTCCATTCACATGAACCATTCCAATCGTTAGATGCGTATACCGTAGCAATATCTTCGGTATTCCACTGATCTTTGACTCTCTTAATCCAGATTTGGCAATATCCGCCATTAGGACGTGTTGCAGTAAATTTGATTTTGCTTGTGCTTGTTGCACCCGCAAATTTCTCTTTAGGAATTTGGAGGGTGTTTAAGTTCCAATCAAGAGTAGTATTACCCGTTGTTCCTGATGCTGGCCAAATCTGCGTATCGCCAGTTTGATTTTGTGGAGTATAGGTCACTTTTTCAATGGTCACCTTGTAAATGAGGAAATTATTACCAGTAAAGGTAATACCATTTTCGCGGATTGATTCTGCCTGTGTAGCATCAACAGTAAAGCTGAAGTAATTCACTGCAGATCTTGTCCTTGCAGAAGAGATCTCTGTGCTATTTGATGATGCGCTTACAGAACCATCACCAACACCGTATACATAGAATGTGCTACCTGCACCTACATCATTGACGTTGGAAGCATCGATGGTCACATTCGTCTGAGGATTATTAGAGTAATCTCCCAGTGGAGTTCCGGTAGTGTTGAATGTTGGACCTGTGGAAGCTCCGGCGACATTTGTGTTGTCGACTGTCACACCCAGTAAAGTAGCCTTGATGCCACTGACAGCCAGACAACCTCTCTGCAGAACTGCTAAGTCAGCTTCTGTTATAGTATACTCTACATATCCAGAGTTGTTACTGATGTGTGAATCATTTCTGCCATAGTAGCTTTCAAACAACTTCGTCCAAGTATATGTCGGAGCCGCATCCTGTGTGAACAATTGAACATTGAAATCGTACTCTGTGATGACATAAGCACGGATGACACTACCTACGCCAAAGGGCTTATTGTTAGGATCTGCCTGTGCGAGGGTGTTGTAATCGATGATGACATGCTCCTGATTGTTCCAGTCGCTGCCAAGATATGAGGTGCCTTCCAGATTTTGCCATACGAGAGTCTCTGTAGCACTCGGGGTAATAGTGTATGACGTACTTGAAGAAGATAACTCGTATTCAAGGATCTTACCAGTCTGATCTTCCTTCATCTTCTCTGCCAGGTCTGTCAGAGGATAGAGGTTCTCATTGACGCCAGTGTTCCAAGGCTCGTTTCCACCACCCACATAGGACAGGAATCCGGTATAGGCGATGTCTATGGCTGTACGCTCGTATGGCCAACGGGTACCGGGATCTACACAGATCTTGTGAGGAGCCTCACCTTGATAGGCACTGAGGGCGTAAGCTACACTTGTCGTGCGTACTAAGATATTGATGTCGGCGAGAAGAGCTCTGTAATTCTCTTCTGTGATAGCATCTTCAATACCCTCAATCTCCAATTTATAGGTATTGCCTACAAGACCTTCCTGATGCGGGGTCACAAGAGTAGTGTTTGGTCTGGCTGTGTTCAGAAGGATATTGTCGGCCATTTCTGGAGTGAACATGGCATGAATGTTGCTGTTAAGCCTCTCGAACTTGATGGCTAACTCACCACCAGCAGCCAACGGAGTCAACAATGCATAATATGAGGTCGAGTTGTCACCATCATAGTTGCTTTCGTTTCCGTTCTCGTCGCGGACAACGAGGGTCTCCATGATAAACTTGGCATCGAACACCAGGTCGTTGTAGTCATAGTCTTCACGCTGGCTGGAACTGCCAAGGTCCTCACAGAATACCCACTTGTGGAACAAGACGTATTTCTTTTTGTAGACATTGGTGGTCTCGCTACCAGTGTTACCACCAATGGTCGAGGTGTTGGAATCACCGTCACCTGGAGTAATGCGGACAATCCAGTCGCTAAAATAACCGTCGGCACCGCCCTTATGGTATCTCTTACCATTATAGGTGATGTCACCATTGGCGTCTTCTGTTATGAGATACTCATTCGGATTATTACCGGTTGCCTCATAATCGAAGCCTACGAACCACATGCCGGCAACAATCGGATCAATCCAGTCACCAGGAATAATCACATATTTGTCGTGGAATTGCTGACTGGACTGTGAGGTGTGATAACCAAAGCTTGAAGTGCTGGAATTGACCAGTAACTGAATCTGATCTGAGTGATAGACTTTCCGGTCGTTGAAGTCTTTTGTTTCATCTGGGTCAAGCTGTCCGTCCCAAACATCTACGTTCTTAGCACCGCCACTGTAGGTTGCACCATTGAAATTGTACATGTGGTCATAGTTGTATTGGGTGCTACCATCCCAAGCGGTATATGAACTTGTAGCACCCGCCATCAAGTAGTCCATCTGATTTCCACTAACGATTGTCTGGCCATTTCCGGCGAGGTATGTCTCAGTCGTATGAGAACCATCGTCTGTCTTCGTTCCGCCTTTGTAGACTTGCTGGACGAAGAAGTTCGTGAAGTTAACGGCCTGACTGTTAGGATTCTGGTGAGTCTGGAACCATTTACGAACAACCGTCTTTTGCTCTTCTGTTAATGGTGCAGGAACGGAGAACTGTGGATATCTTGATCCTTGAACACCGTTTCCTCCCCACATGTTAGCATCCGGGTCAGTTCCACGAGTTCTTGATTTTTTGCTGCTGGAACCAAATCCCCAGTCCTGATTAGGACTTACTTTACCGAAGAAATTCTCAAAATTCTCTGCAAATTGCGCTTTCTTAGCCTCGGCAATGGTTGAATACTCAATACTATCATCATGGCAGCTTGCAAAGAATCCGCCTACGACGAGAGCTAAAGCACCTGTAAATAAATACTTCTTCATCTCCAATAAGATTTTAATAGAATGTTACGTAACAAAATTATTAATTCAATTGATGGTGCAAAAATACGATATTTTTTGCCAACTTGAGTTTTTTTATCGTTAAAATCTGTAAAACAAGACAAAAAATGTACTAACTATGGGGATTATTTCGTAAATTTGACCCCAAATTCACGTTATTGATATAATATTATGTTGAAGACAAGTAAAAAGGTGATGATAGGAATGGCCATCCTGACACTAGGAGTGGTCTCGTGTGATAGATCGATTTATGATGAAGATGATTACAACAGAATCATCAAGGAAAGCTCACCGGTGGACAGCGTGGATCAGCGTCATTCATGGCAGTTGACAACAAACTATTCCTTCCGTTTCACAGCTGATATTGAAGCAGATGTGAGTTCGGTGTGTGTGTTTACCGATAACCCACTCACTAGTGATGCAGCAGAGTTGATGACGCAGGCTTTCATCAAGAAAGGCGAGACGGTGCAGTTGTCTATCACCGCACCGACGATATTGACGATTTTCTATGCAGCGTTAGTAGATAAGAACGGCAATTACTACGTTACACCGTTCAATGCGTCGAGGACGAGTGTGACGTTCTCTAATGCAACCCAGGGACGTCCTGTCGGCGAACTTCAACCGCAGACATTTACCTATCTTTTTGAGGAAGACTTCCCTCAGGCGGGTGACTACGATTATAATGACCTGGTACTACGTGTCTCTCAGCAGCGCACAGGACAGAAGGAGATCACGCTCAATGTGACCATAGCTGCTGTCGGAGGTAGTTATCACATCGCAGGAGGAATCCGGCTCATTGGTTTTAACTATCAGGATATTGACAGCGTGAGGACTACTACGGGTGAATCCTTCAATGACGGCGTGCCTGCAGCCTCACTCTATATGTTTGATAATACTGACATGTTGGTGGAAGGCCGTAACAAGGAGGCTATTGTCAACCTCTTTGCAGATGCCCACTGGGCAATGACATTCAATCCTAGCTTGAGCTACGGTCTCTTCCAGCGTAAGAAATTCAATGTCTCGAATACCACAGACGATAATAACCAATTACGTTCGACTCGTACGTTAAGCTATGTGATATTCTTCAAGAGTGAGAAGAACTTGAATAACTTTACCCTCGACACGCTTGACCCGTTTATCATTACGACGTATGGTGGCAATAATTGGGAGACACATCTTGACGTTTACCGTGATGCACAGGTACTCTACGAATATACTTGTTCAAACATTAAGGATTTGCCTTGGGCACTGAAAATTCCATCAGGCGACTTCGCTTATCCGTTGGAAGGCGTTGAACTGGGTTTCAAGAAGAAGACAGATACTGGCGCTATCGCAATGTTCGGTGCCTATGTGTATTGGGGACATTCCTTTGGCGAATGGGCAGAGGATTATACCAAATGTCTCGACTGGTATCTGAAACAGTACGCTACAACAGGAAGTGTCTGGTAGTTTACCGTCAGTAAACTCTGAGAAACCCGTCAGTAAAGTGTAGGTTTACCGTCAGTAAAGTTAGTGAAACTCCGGTAGATTGATGAGGTATCAAATAAAAGAGGTGTTCACATCGATGTGAACACCTCTTTAACTTATGATTGGGTTTTGAAATAACTATTGTATGAAGACAACCTTGCCATTAGTAGGATGATTGTACCAGTTGGTTGCTTCAACATGAACAGCGTTTGTAGCCCATTTTACAAATTGTGAATAAGCTTCAGTAATAATCGTACGTTCTGTTGGCCAAGCCCATTTGTTTGGTACAATAATACCTAAAGGTGCTTTACCGCTTCCCTCCAATTGAGTAATTGGGATAGGAGTGGTTTCTTTTTGGTCTTCCGTATTACCAAACTCACCGTCTTTCTTATATGGCCAGATCTTGAAAGGAGCACTTTCTGGATTAGAACCATTTCTTGGGATGGTTACCGTTACAGGTGTCTTTGAAACGCCTCTGCCAGTATTGATCATCTGACCCTTGGCTGCGCCCAGAGCGTCATGAACCTCTGAACCATTAGCCCAAGTGATGAGCTGATTACCTAAGTACACATAGTTGTCGTATTCGCAACCAGCGGCCACAAGGGTAACGTCAAATTTGGTGTCATCGTCCTTGTTGACGTTTACACGCAGAACAACGTCGTTCATGTCGAAGTCGCAACGTGCACGGTTATCCTCGAAGGCATAGCTCCAAACGGCAGGCTCAACAATCGTGGGAGGCGTATAGCCATGATGACAATCTCCTGTGATAGGTTCAGTGATTGGGCATGGATCTTCGAGGAACTTGAACATTACGGTCTTCTTCTCACCAGTTGTGTAATAGTAGTAAGGCTGATCGTATGGTTCATTCGGACCCTTCTGGTCAACAAATCCCTGATCAAAATGAGTGTTTGTATCTACGAAGATTTTTCCCCAATAATTCATGCGCGACTGGCCACCTGTATCGCCCTCATCAAGGACAATAGCACCTGCTTTAAGAACAGAATAACCTGAACCTAAGCCATGTAATCCCCAATTTTTATTATTATTTTTTGCAATGAATTGACCTTCCACATCAATCATGGAATAGTCTTTCATATAGAAATCACAATCAGTACCCCAGATAAATGTTTCAGTCTTTACAGAAGCATGACCATCCAATACGAAAGCAGCATGCTCACCTGATCCAAAAGTAAATGTTCCAGTACCATTTGTACCCTCAGAAGTGACAGTCAACTTACAGTTGTTAAAGACTTTAATCGTGTTTTTAATTTCAATATCACCTGTTTTGTACTCACCTTTATTCTGCCATTGAGAGTTGGTATTTGTAATGTAGGACGTACCTTTAATTAAAACTTCTGCCTCTTCATCATTTAAGAACTGACCACCAGATTTCATATCAAGAGTCTGGGCAGTAAGTTCATCGCGATTAATAAGTGCGCCATTCTGATTGAACAGGGCAATGGTTTCTTTGACCTTAAGTGTACCTTCATTCCACAATACACTATTAGTCTGGTTTTGACCATTGATTGAAAGATTGTCAACTTCAATTGTACCTTCATTCCGAACCTTAGTGCCTCCAACAAGTTCCAACGTAACAGCCTTTACAGTACTTCCTTCATTTACGTAAATAGCTGAATTGACATTCTGGAAAGTTGCTGTTCCATTTTCATGCTTGGTAAGGTCTAACGTAGCACCAGGTGCAAGATATATGGTTAAGCCGTTTCTTACCTTTAGAAGAGTAAGCGTAGAACCCGTGGTCACACAGTATGTCGTCTGGGAATTTTGCTCATTATTACCATAGAAAGTAATGTTACCATCGAAGTAAATGGTTAATGGATTATTCTGAATGTCAACGGCATTCGGCTTGTTATTGTCCCAGTTCTTGGCTTCTATGTAATATGTTCCACCAGAAGTGTAGCCATTTGCTAAAGGCGCAATACCCGAAATCTGTTTGGCGTCAGTAAGCGTATTCTTATAGGTAGTTGGCATAACAACCTCTTCACTGAATTTCGGCGGCACAGGAGCGTTGGGATAACTTGGTGTGTGCTCAACAAGAGAATAATTCACCTTCACTGCACGTGTACGTACTGCAGAAGTGCTACCGATGTCGCTGAGGGCGGTGATTTGACCGTTATTTACGCTGGAAGACTTATAAGTTGTCACGTTATTATTGTCCGTAATACCAATGACAAGACTCTTCAGATGTGCAGGATAAGAGATGTCTGCGGAAAGTTTTTGTCCGCCCTTCAGAGTTTCTTTGGTCAGATAGTAACCAATACCGTCCTCCAACGGATTGTTGGAGAAGACCATTACAGTGTAAGACTCATTGGCATCGCCAGGAATAACCAAATCGACATTTGCCTCGGAACTCATCTTCCAGTCCTGATCTTCAGGAATGTAGAATCCTAGAGTAGCCTGAGCATTGTCAAGAGCCTTCTGCTCTTCTTGTACCACGAAGTCAAAGTCGTGGGAGCAGGCTGTTGCTGCGAGACCAAGCACAATGGCAGCAGCTGATTTCATCAAATACTTACTCATAGTTTTTTAATAATTCAATAGCTATTTAGTTCTTTTAATTGCAATTCTGGGTGCAAAGATAGGGATTTTTCGAGATAATCCCGTATTTTATCTACAAAAAAAAGTTAAATCAATTAATTTGGTCTATAAAAAAGGTCCAAGACGCGATCTTGGACCTTTTGTGGACCAGCCAGGGCTTGAACCTGGGACCTCCAGATTATGAGTCTGTTGCTCTAACCAACTGAGCTACAAGTCCGATGAATTGGCGCTTTTCTGCGGAATTCGGGTGCAAAGGTACAATCTTTTTGGCAAATTTCCAAATGTTTTCCCGTTTTTTTACTACCTTTGCACCCGTGAAGACCGTGATTTTACACAAGACAACACGATTCGAGGGTAGCTATGCGGCTACCATCGGCTGTTTCGATGGCGTACATCTGGGACACCAGCTGCTCCTGAGGACGATGCTTCGTGAGGCGGAATCCCGGGGGCTGGTATCGATGGTAATCACTTTCGACCGTCAGCCCCGTGAGGTGTTCGATCCGGACTTCCGGCCACAGCTGTTGTCAACGCCCGAAGAGAAGGAACAGTTGCTGAGGCAGATGGGCATCGATACCTTGGTGGTGCTGCCCTTCACCCGCAAACTGGCTTCGCTTTCCGCCCGTGAGTTTATGCAACAGGTGCTGAAGGACCAACTTCATGTCAATGTACTCGTAGCCGGTTACGACAATCGCTTCGGACGAGACCGTCGTGAGGGCTTTGAGGATTATGTGCGCTATGGTCGCGAACTGGACATCGATGTGATTCAGGGTGAGATGGAACGGCTTCCCGGTGAAGAGAAGGCGGTGAGTTCTTCTGTTATCCGACAGTTGCTGGAGGAAGGACAGGTAGAGCGGATGCCCGACTGTCTGACGCGTTTCTATGCACTCACGGGAACGATCGTGCCGGGCGAGCATATCGGACACGAGCTGGGTTTCCCGACGGCGAATCTTGAGGTCGACCACCCTCACAAACTGATCCCTGCGTCGGGGGTTTATGCGGTATGGGCGGAGGTAAATGGCGAACGAATGCCGGCGATGATGAATATTGGCATGCGTCCGACGTTCGACGGCACACACCAGACCCTCGAAGTACATATCCTACAGCCTGTGGGTGATATCTATGACCGGCAGCTCACGGTGACTTTCGTGGCGCGTCTGCGTTCCGAACGACGGTTTGACACCCGTGAGCAACTCGTGGCGCAGCTCGAAGAGGACAGAAGAAAGACAGTTAGACTGTTAGAAAGATAGACATATTAAAAAAGGGAAAAATGAAGCAGGCAATATTATATGTTCTGGTTTTTGTAGGCATTCAGTTTCTGGCAGGTGGTATCGTGCAGGGGGGGTATATCTTTTTCAAAGGTGCGGGTACTCCTGTCGATACGATGGGACTGATTATCACGACGGCGTTGGCTGATGTGGTCACCCTGTTGGTGTTCCTGCTGCTCCATTGGGCCGAGGTGTCGAGACATTGGGTGAGGACGCGTCCCTGGATGGTGCTCTTCTGGTGTTGTCTGGCGGCTTTCGGCGCCATCATCCCTTCCAGTTTCTTTCAGGAACTGCTGCCCGAACTTCCGAATAAGGCTGACGTGGAGTTCGACATGCTCATGAGTAGCCGACTGGGTTATTTCGTGATTGCCCTGGGTGCGCCGTTGGTTGAGGAACTGGTGTTCCGTGGCGCCATCCTCCGTGCACTGCTCCGTTGGAAGAGCAATCCCTGGGTGGGCATCGTCATTTCTGCCGTACTGTTTGCAGGCTCACACATGAATCCTGCACAGATGCCGCATGCCCTGTTGATCGGTGTGCTGTTGGGTTGGATGTATTATCGTACGGACAGCATCGTGCCAGGTGTGGTGTATCACTGGGTGAACAACACGATAGCTTATGTGCTCTATCAGTTCTATCCGAGTCAGGACATAGAACTGATCGACCTGTTCAAGGGCAGTCAGAGTTCGGTGCTGATGGCAGTGGCTTTTTCGCTGTGCATCTTTATTCCCGCAGTCCTTCAACTGAATCTTCGGATGAAGAAGTGAGAAATGAAGTGGGCTGCCCGGCATCCCGGTGCAGCCCAGTCTTCTTCGTTAGTATGTTATGAAAAATTTGAGAGAACTGAAACTTCACAGTTTCATTTTAGTGTTTTAATTAATTGTTATATAGAGAAAGCATAGAAATTATTCCTTTGTTATTCGACGAACTGCGGATGCTCCTGTTTGGGAGCCAACGCACTGTCGCCGAGGTTCTCCGCCTGAACGGGATTCAGCAGGTTCACAGAGTCGGCCACCTGTTGCTCACGGAACTTGGCATACTCGTCTTTCGGGTCGTCCCAGCCGTAGTTCCAGGGTGCCTGGGCGGCATTGCCCAGCGTCAGGACGATGGCCACGATGGCAGCAGCCTTGAAGAGGGGCGTCAGCCGACTGATCATTGTGACGGTCTTGGCTTTTGGCTCACCCTCACCGATCATCTCGAGAATACGGGTGTCGAAGTCGTCACCGAGGGGTTCCTCTTTCTCGTAGGTGAAGAGGGCTTTGTATTTCTGGAGATGCTCAGGGATGTCCTGCTGGCTGAAGAAACTGCGGAGGATATTCTCTTCCTGCAGGGTGGTCTCACCTTGCCAGTAGCGCTCCAGTAATTGTTCGATGTACTTATAGTCCATAATTCTCTGTTTCTAAAAATCTTTGCTTGATGGTCTGGCGGGCACGGAAGATATTTACTTTTACCTGTTCCTCGCTGATGGCCAGTATCTCTGCTATTTCCTTGTAACTCTTGCCTTCGAAGTCGCGCAACTGCATGACGCTTCGCTGTTTCTCCGGCAGGGTGTTGATGAGGCGGCGTATCAGCAGGATCTTATCGCGCTGTTCGGCCTGTTCCTCAGGGTTCGACGCGTAACTCCGGTCTGGCGCGTCGTGCTCATCGTTCAGACTCTGGTTCTGGTTCTCTGCCTTTTTCACCTTGTCGAGTGAGATATTCCGGCAGATGGTCAGGCAGAAGGCTTCGATGGATTCTATCTCGTCCCAATGGTCTCGCCTGTTCCAGACCTTGATCATCGTTTCCTGTACGACATCCTCCGCCTCCGCATGGTTGAGAGTGATACGGAGGGCAAGCCGGAAGAGTTCATTCTTTAACGGCAGTACGTCGTTCCGGAAACTGATCTTTTTCATCCTCTCTAATAGTAATGACGATTGAAAACGGGAAAAGTTACAATAAAAGGCGAAAATTTTCGCCTTTTATTGAATGATTGTGCCGCTGTGGCCGTCGAGGGCGGTGGCGAGGGTGATGATGACCCGCGAGACACCCGCGTCGATAGCCGCGAGGGCATTCTCGATCTTGGGTAACATCCCACCGCTGATGGTACCGTCGTCTTTATATTTCATAAAGTCCGCGCGCGTGATCGTGGGAATGACAGAGTCATCGTCGTCGGGGTTGCGCAATACACCTTTCTTCTCAAAGCTGAAGATCAGGGTCACGTCGTAGTAGGGCGCCAGGGCCTTGGCGGTCTCCGAAGCGATGGTGTCGGCATTGGTATTGAGGATATGGCCTTGTCCGTCATGTGTCAGCGGGGCCATCACGGGGGTGATGCCTTCTTCGATAAGCTTGCTGAGCATCTCGCCGTCGGCTTTGTCGACATCACCCACGAAACCGAAGTCGATACCGTCTTTCAACGGGCGCTTATGACTGCGGATGACATTCATGTCGGCACCCGTCAGACCGAGGGCGTTGACACCGTTGGCCTGCAGACGGGCCACGAGGTTCTTGTTCACCAGTCCGCCGTAGACCATCGTCACCACACTGAGCATCTCTGCATCGGTGATCCTGCGGCCACCCACCATCTTCGACTCGATGCCGAGGGATTCTGCCACCTTCGTGGCCTTACGTCCTCCACCGTGTACCAAGACTTTCTTGCCTTCGATGGCGCTGAAGTCCTTCAACAACTGCGTGAGCTGAGCCTCGTCCTCCACGACGGCTCCACCCACCTTTACGATCGTCAGCTTCTCTTTCATGCGGTAGCAAATTATTCACTATTCACTATTCACTTTTCACTCTTTATTCCAGATAGGTATATCCATACAGCCCAGAGCGATAGTTCGACAGAAACTCCTTACCCTCTTCGAGGGTGATCTTACCCTGTTTCACACTCTTGGCCACCCAGACTTCCAACTGGCGCACCAGTTTCTTGGGGTCGTACTGCACGTAGTCGAGCACCTCGGCCACGGTCTCACCGTCGATGATCTGGTCGATGTGATAGCTGCCGTCCTTCTCGGAGATATGTACGGCATTGGTGTCACCGAAGAGGTTGTGCATATCACCCAGGATCTCCTGATAGGCACCTACGAGGAACACACCGAGGTAATAGGGCTCGTTCTTGCGGAGGGCGTGGACGGGCAGCGAGTGGGAGTTATGTCGGTTGGTGACGAAGTTGGCAATCTTACCGTCACTGTCGCAGGTGATATCCTGGATGGTGGCGTTACGTGTCGGACGTTCGTCAAGCCGTTGGATAGGCATGATGGGGAAGAGCTGGTCGATGGCCCAACAGTCGGGCAGGCTCTGGAACAGCGAGAAGTTGCAGAAATACTTATCGGCCAACAGCTTGTCGATGTTCATCAGCTCCTCGGGGATATGTTTCAGACTCTTCGTCAGGATATTGATCTCATGACAGACGCTCCAGTACATCGCCTCGATCTCTGCACGCGTCTTCAGGTCTACGATACCGTGCGAGAAGAGGTCGAGCACTTCCTCGCGGATCTGTTCGGCATCGTGCCAGTCCTCGAGCACGTTACGGGGCGAGAGGTTGTCCCAGATCTCATAGAGGTCCTTCACCAGCTGGTGCGAGTTCTCATCGGGCTCATATTCCTCGGGCATCTCGGGCAGTGAGGCGGTCTCCAGCACGTCGATCACCAGCACAGAGTGGTGCGCGGCCAGCGAACGGCCACTCTCCGTGATGATGTTGGGGTGGGGCAGGTCGTTCTTGTTGGCAGCATCCACGAAGGTGTAGATACAATCGTTCACATACTCCTGGATAGAGTAGTTCACCGAGCTCTCGCTCGACGGAGAACGGGTGCCGTCATAGTCGACGCCCAGACCACCACCGCAGTCCACGAAGTCGACGTTATAACCCATCTTATGCAGTTGGATATAGAACTGCGATGCCTCGCGGAGGGCCGTCTGGATACGACGGATCTTCGTGATCTGTGAACCGATATGGAAATGGATGAGTCGCAGACAGTCGCGCATGTCTTTCTTGTCCAACAGGTCCAGTGCTTCCAGCAGTTCTGCACTCGTCAGTCCGAACTTCGAGGCGTCGCCGCCGCTCTCCTCCCATTTGCCGGAGCCGCTGGAGGCCAGTTTGATGCGGATACCGATATTCGGACGGATACCCATCTTCTTGGCTACTTTCGCGATGATGTCGAGCTCGTTGAGTTTCTCCACGACGATGAAGATACGCTTACCCATCTTCTGGGCCAGCAGGGCCAGCTCGATATAGCTCTGGTCCTTGTAGCCGTTGCAGACGATAATCGAGTCGCTCTGACACTGCACGGCAATGACGGCGTGCAACTCGGGCTTGGAACCGGCCTCGACACCGAGGTTGAACTTCTTACCGTGGGAGATGATCTCCTCGACGACGGGTTGTATCTGGTTCACCTTGATGGGATAGACCACGTAGTTCTCACCTTTGTAGTCGTATTCTTCGGCAGCTTTCTTGAAACAGCTCCACGTCTTCTCGATACGGTTGTCAAGGATGTCGGGGAAGCGGAGCAGTACGGGTGGCGTCACATCGCGCAGCGCCAGTTCGTCCATCACTTCGCGCAGGTCGATCTGCGTGTTGTTCTTACAAGGGGTGACATACACGTCGCCTTGTTCGTTGATGCCGAAGTAGGAAGTTCCCCAACCGTTGATGTTGTAGAGTTCCTTCGAGTCTTCAATTGTCCATTTCTTCATTGTTGGAAACAGGGATAAAAGGGTTAGAGGTTGAGTAGGGCGCGCAGTTGTTCTACGCTCTTGTGTATCTTGGAATAGTCGTCCATCAGACTGACGTCGAGGGAGTAACGGGCTTTCGTATAGAAGGGTTCACGCTTCTCCAACTGTTCGCGGATGAAGACGATGAGTTCCTCCTGCGATTTGCCACGCAGCAGCGGACGGTCGTTCTTGCTCATCGCCAGATGCTTGTAGAGCACTTCGGGGTCGGCCTTCAGATAGACCACCGGTGCCTGCTGGTTCATATAGTCGATATTATCGAAGAAACAGGGTGTGCCGCCACCGCAGCTGATGATGACATCCTCGAATTCGGCCACTTCGTGCAGCATGCTCCGTTCGATCTGACGGAAACCCTCCTCGCCGCGTTCCTCGAAGATCTGACCGATGGTCTTACGCATCCGGCTGGTGATGTACCAGTCGAGGTCGTAGAAGGTGACACCGAGTTCCTTGGCGAGGGCCTTGCCGACGGTGGTCTTCCCTGCACCCATATAGCCGATGAGGATGATGCGGATCATGCGCCTTTCTTCACGGGGGTCGACTCAATAATCTTCATACACTCCTCGTAGGTCAGGTCGGCCACCTTCTCGTGCAGTGACTTGGGCAGACGGTAGTTCTTGCCGTCATAGGAGAGATAGGGTCCGTAACGGCCGTTGAGGACCTCCAGCTTCAGGTCTTCCGTGAAGAACTTCAGGTGCTTCTTGGTCTCCTGCTTGCGCTTCTCCTCGATGAGTTCGACGGCGCGCTCGAAGGTGATCGTCATGGGGTCGTCGTCTTTGGTCAGAGAGGTGTATTTCTTCTCGTGCAACACGTAGGGACCGAACCGTCCGGCTCCGATGGTGACGGGGCTTCCCTCATACTCTCCGAGAGTGCGGGGCAGCTTGAACAGGTCGAGGGCTTCCTCGAGGGTGATAGTCTCCATGCTCTGTTCCTTGGGCAGCTGTGCAAACTGCGGCTTGCTCTGGTCTTCAGCGGTACCGATCTGTATCACAGGTCCGAAACGACCGATCTTCACAAAGACAGGACGCTTGGTCTTCGGGTCAACACCCAGTTGACGCTCGCCGGCCTTATGCTCTGCGCGGGCGTTCATAGTCTTCTCCACCGTCGGCTCGAAGCTCTTATAGAACGTCTTCAGCATCGACTGCCACTTCTCGTTGCCTTCAGCAATCTTATCGAAATCCTGCTCCACCTTGGCGGTGAAGTTGTAGTCCATAATTTCATTGAAGTTCTCCATCAGGAAGTCGTTCACCACCAAACCGATATCCGTTGGCAGCAACTTACCCTTGTCCGAACCGACCATCTCCTTACGTTTCTTCTGCGCAATCTGTTTGCCTCTCAGCACATCGACGGTGTAGAAGCGCTCCTCGCCTTTCTTGTCACCCTTCTGCACGTATTCACGCTGCTGGATGGTCGAGATGGTGGGGGCGTAGGTGGAAGGACGACCGATGCCCAGTTCCTCGAGCTTGTGAACGAGACTGGCCTCGGTATAGCGCTGCGGTCCCTGGGTGAAACGTTCCTGCGCCAGGATCTCACGACGGGTCAGTTCCTGACCTTTGGTGAGCGGCGGGAGGATGTGTGAGAACTCATCCTGCTGTTCCTCGTCGTCGATGGACTCACGATAAACCTTGATAAAACCGTCGAACTTCACCACCTCGCCCTGGGCGATAAACTGCTCCGACTGTGTGGAGATATTGATGTTGACCTGGGTCTTCTCAATCTCGGCATCGGCCATCTGACTGGCGATGGTACGTTTCCAGATCAGGTCGTAGAGCCGTCGCTCCTGAACCGTACCCTCAATCTCCGCCTTGTCCATATAGGTGGGACGGATGGCCTCGTGGGCCTCCTGGGCTCCTTTCGAACTGGTGTGGTACTGACGGGTCTTGCTGTATTCCTCACCGTAGAGACTGACAATCTCTTTCTTGCTGGCATTCAGACAGAGGCTGGAGAGGTTCACCGAGTCCGTACGCATATAGGTGATCTGTCCGTTTTCGTACAGGTGCTGGGCCACCATCATCGTCTGCGACACGGTGAAGCCCAACTTACGGGCGGCTTCCTGTTGCAGGGTGGAGGTGGTAAATGGGGGAGCGGGGGTACGCTTCAATGGCTTCTTGCTGATGCTCTCTACCGTGAAGGTGGCTTCCTTACACTTCTCCAGGAAGGCCTCTACCTCCTCGTGGGTCTTGAACTTCGTACCCAACTGGGCCTTGACCTCCGTGGCGGAACCGTCGGAATTGGTGATGGCGAAGATGCCGTTGACATTATAGAAGGTCTCACTCTTGAAGTCCTGGATCTCACGCTCCCGCTCTACGATGAGACGTACGGCCACACTCTGCACACGACCTGCCGAGAGGGCGGGCTTCACCTTACGCCAGAGCACGGGAGAGAGCTTGAAGCCTACCAGACGGTCGAGGATACGACGGGCCTGCTGGGCGTTCACCAGGTTCATGTCGATATGACGCGGATGCTCGATGGCCTCCAGAATGGCGGGTTTGGTAATCTCGTGGAAGACGATACGGTTGGTCTTGGCCTCGTCCAGTCCCAGCACCTCACACAGATGCCAGGAGATGGCTTCTCCCTCGCGGTCTTCATCGGATGCGAGCCAGACTTTCTCTGCCTTCTTCGCGTTCGACTTCAGTTCGCTGACGAGTCTCTTCTTGTCATCGGGGATTTCGTATTCCGGCTCAAGGGTATGGTCATCAATGCTGAGTTCTTTCTTCTTCAGGTCCCGGATATGACCGTAGCTCGACATGACCTTATAGTCGTTACCCAGGAACTTTTCTATTGTCTTCGCCTTGGCGGGAGACTCTACAATTACGAGGTTCTTTTGCATATTTTCGTGTCGTTATATTAACTTTGGGCTGCAAAAGTACGCAAAAAAGTTTCTCCCACCTTATTTATATAGAGGATTTTTGGTTTTATTAACACTTCCGCTGCAAGAAAGTGTGTACGGCCTGTCGGATGGAACGTAGTCCGAAGCGTTCCACATAGACCTCTCTCAAGGGGAGCCAGGTGGCCTCTGCGGCATCGTCAGCGGCCCGGGCGATGGTGTCGTCCTCCACATGACAGAGGAAGAACAGGTCGAGGGTGTGGATGTCCATCCCTGAGTATCGGTAGATGTTGGGCACGGAGAAGAGGTACGTCATGTCGCTGACGGTGAGACCGGTCTCTTCCTTGATCTCGCGCACCATACCCTGTTCGGCCGTCTCTTCATTGTCCACGAAACCGCCGGGAAGGTCGAGTGTGTCCTTCGCGGGGTCTTTGGCTCGGCGCACCACCAGCAGCTCGCCTTTGCTATTCAGGATAAAGGCGGCGGTTGAGGCCCTGGGGTTCTGGTAGTACGTGAAACCACAGTCACTGCAGTGTCGGCTGAGTGCGTTGTGGATCTCGAAATTCTCACTGCCGCACTTCGGACAGAACTTGAATATTTTTAATGGATGCTCCTTCATGATTACCAATGGTCTGTTCGGAATGGGAAGAGCGGCAGATTCCCTCCGTTCTTCACGTTGCCGATCTGGAAGTTCTTAAAACAATAGCGTACGGCCACAGGCTTCTTCACCTGCGGACTCTTCACCATGATGGCCTCGTCCCAATAGCCGCCACCGGGTTGCCAGAAGTGACGGGCCTCGGCAGGATAAAAGACCTTGTCCTCTCCGGCGATCTCGAAACCTTCCATCTGCTCGAAGGGGGCGTCGCACCAGTAGTTGTCCTGCGTGTGGATCAGGATGGTGTCGCCTTTGACGGTCATATCCTTATACGACGAACTCTTATACTGGATGGTCTCAAAACCGTAGTCGCGGTTCAGCGCCGTGAAGGCGAGGCGTTCGCCTACGGGTTGCTTCTGGGTAGGATGGATCTGCGAGTATTCGTAGGGATAGACGAGGTCGTTGGTACAGACAAGACTGCTGTTGGGGATCACCTGTGCGGCCTTCCACTGCTGTTCACGGAGAAGGGCTCCGCTGATGGCGTCGACATTACCGTCGTCGTAGGCCCACGGGGCGATCTGCACGAAGTAGAAGGGGATCTCACCGAGTCCGAACTGACGCCTCCACTGCTCCACCAGGATCTTCAGCCGCTCGGAATACTGGTCACCGGGGTCGCCCACGTTCGAACAGCCCTGATAGTAGAGGATACCCTTCACGGTGTAGTTCAGGATGGGGTTGAAGGTGCCGTTGCCCCAGAGCAGGCTGCGGTGGTAGTCCCACTCGGCCCATTTCTTACAGATCTCCACAGAGTCCGTCGGGTCGGTGGTGTACTTCTGCAGATTCTCCTTCGTCAACCAGCTCTCCACGCGCGTACCTCCTTTATTAGCTTCAATGATACCCACGGGGATGTCGAGGGTACGACTCAGCAGACGGGCGAAGAAATATCCGGTGGCCGAGAACTCGCCGACGGTCTTCGGCGAACACTGACGCCACTCGCACTGGGCGTCCTCCTGAGGCTCACTACGCATCACGCTGGGGATCTTCACACTGCGCACACCCTTCGACTGGGCAGCATCCAACACATGGTGGTTGTAGTCCTTCACGGGACACATGCCGAAGCCTTTCACCGGCATCTCCATGTTCGACTGACCGGCACAGACCCACACCTCACCGCTGACGACGTTGCGGACGGTCAACGGCTCGCCGTCGTCGAAGGTGATCGTCAGGGCGTCATAACTGGCCTTGGGCGTCTTCACCTTCACGAGCCATTTGCCGTCGTTGCCGGCTTTCGCGCTGACGGTCTCGTCGCTCCACGAGGTAGTCACCTTCACCGTCTTACCGGCCTTGGCCCATCCCCACAGACGGACTTCGGTCTGCTGTTGTAACACCATGTTGTCGCCGATGATATGCGGCAGTCTCACCTTTGCCTCAAGACCGACGGCCAGCATCACCAATATCGCTGAAAATAAGATACGTTTCTTCATCTTTCCCGGATTTTTGCTGCAAAGATAATCATAATTTCTAATTTCTGATTCCTTATTCCTATTTTTTTCGTATCTTTGCAGCCATAATTTACAGAATCGTGTATGAAAAGTCTGAAATCACTCACAACCATGCTGTTGTTGACACTGTCAGTGGCGGCATTTGCACAGAAAGGAACGAAGATGGAGTTATGGTCTAAGGGAGCCCCCAACGATAACGGGGATGAGAAGGACAAGGCGGAACTGACGGTCTATCTGCCTGATGCCAAGAAGGCGACGGGACGCGCCATCGTCTGTCTGCCTGGCGGTGGCTATACCCATCTGGCCATGGACCACGAAGGCCATCAGTGGGCCACGTTCTTCAACAATCAGGGCATTGCCCTCATCGTGGTGAAGTACCGCATGCCGCACGGCAACCGTGAGATTCCCATCTCCGATGCCGAGGAGGCCATCAGGACGGTGCGCCGCAATGCCGTCGACTGGCATATCGACCGTAAGGACGTGGGCATCATGGGTTTCTCTGCCGGAGGACACCTGGCTTCTACCATCGCCACCCATGCCAAGGGCGAGGCGGCACCCAACTTCCAGATCCTCTTCTATCCGGTCATCACGATGGATCCGGCCTTCACCCACAAAGGCTCGCACGATGCGTTCCTGGGTACCGACCTCTCCAAGAAGGAACAGAAGAAACTGGAGTACGAATACAGCAACGACCTGCAGGTGAACCGCACCACCCCCCGGGCCTTTATCGCCCTGAGCGATGACGACCGTGCCGTGCCGGCGGCCAACGGCTTCAACTACTACAGCGAGTGCTACCGTCACGATGTGCCAGCCTCGTTGCATATCTATCCTACGGGCGGCCACGGCTGGGGCTACCGCGAGACGTTCGCCTTCCACTACCAAATGCTCTTCGAACTGAAGGCCTGGCTCGAAAGCTTTTAAGAAAAATGCTCTCCACATCGGAGAGCATTTTTCTTATAGAAGTTTTTTGATTTCTGTATCCAGATCCTTGATCTGTGCAGCGCGCTTAACGAGGTTGTTGTCGCGGTCGATCAGGAAGAAGTCAGGAACGGCCTGGATGTTGTACATCGAGATAATCTGCGACTGGATGCCGTTGGGATCGAGCACGCTGATCCAAGGCAGTGCGGCAGTCTGCTGCTTCCAGAAGTGCTCGTCGCTGTCGAGTGACACCTGGAACACCTCAAAGCCCTGTGCATGGTACTTGTTATAGAGCTCACGCAGCGTCAGGATACGTGCTGGCGACTCGTCCATGGCGAAGACGTGGAAGTCGAGGAGCACCACCTTACCCTTCAGATCCGTCAGATGACGCACCTGGCCTTTGTTGTCCGTGAGTTCGATGTCCAGCACACCGGCCTCCTGCACCCTGCTGGCTTCGATGGTCTGGTTCTCCTTGGCCTCTACGATACGCTGGTTCTTCATGCCCTCGATGGCGATGTTATGCAGGTTCTGTCCGCGCTCGGCGTGGGGGTAGTAGGTATCCCAGCTGGTGGCCACGGCGGCAAAGACCTTGATATCGTCCTTGTTGTTGCGGGGATTGAAGAGCAGCATGTCGCCCAGCGTCTGGAACAGTGCGAAATAGGCGTATGACTTGCCGGGAGTAGGGAAGATATACTTGGTCTTCACATCGTTCTTGTACTGTGTGATGATGGCCAGGAGGCTGTCGTTGGCCTCGTCGATGCTCAGCTGGTCGTTCTGGCTGATGGCGATGGCCCGCTCGCGGAGATCCATCAGCTGCAGGGTCAGCTCCTTGATCTTCTCACAGTTCTCGGAACCCTCCACCTCATATTTCGAGGCCATCTGTGGCCAGGAAGAGCGGAAGGTCACCGTCTCGGTAGAGTCGATGGCCACATTGATGATCTGGTCGGAGATCCTCAACCGGTAGAACTCCGGCGCATCGGGTGCTTCCTCGCTGAAGGAGAAGCTGCCGCTGTCGCCTAACTTCACGGAGTCGACGACATCGATGCCCTCCAGACCGACGTGCTCGAAGTAGAGCAGGGAGTCCTTGGCGTTCTCGATCTGTCCTGTGACATTGAACTTTTTATTGCTGCACGAGGCAATGACTGCTGCAGCCGCAAGTACGAGGGCTGCCCGACATATATGTTTCATATTCTTCTTATTTTTCGTTTTGCGGCTGCAAAGTTACTGCTTTTTTCATAAAAAACGAAAAATATTCCCGATTTCTTCGTTTAATTATATAATAATGTGTACCTTTGCGCAGTTTTTTGCGACTTCTACGTGAAAAGTCGCACAGATTTTTTTTATTTTTAGATGTTTTAAACAAGATGAACGTAATTACAAAGACCATTCAATTGGCTGATGGAAGGACCATCACCATTGAAACCGGGAAAGTGGCAAAACAGACCGATGGTGCTGTCATGCTGAAGATGAACAACACCGTGCTCCTGGCCACTGTTTGTGCCGCAAAAGATGCAGTTCCCGGAACCGATTTCATGCCGCTGCAGGTAGACTATCGTGAACAGTACAGTGCCGCCGGCCGTTTCCCCGGTGGATTCACCAAGCGCGAAGGCAAAGCCTCAGACAATGAAATCCTGACATCCCGACTGGTGGACCGTGTGCTCCGTCCGCTGTTCCCCAGCAACTATCACGCAGAAGTATTCGTAAATGTGATGCTGCTCAGCGCCGACGGTGTTGACCAGCCCGATGCCCTTGCCGGTTTCGCTGCCTCTGCAGCCCTGGCTTGCTCGGATATACCTTTCGAGTGCCCTATTTCGGAAGTCCGCATTGCACGTGTCAACGGTGAGTATGTCATCGATCCTACCTTCGAGCAGATGAAGGAGGCCGATATGGACATCATGGTTGGTGCCTCGGCTGAGAACATCATGATGGTGGAAGGTGAGATGAAGGAGGTCAGCGAGCAGGATCTGCTGGGTGCCCTCAAGGCTGCGATGGACGCCATCAAGCCCATGTGCGAACTCCAGGCTGAGCTCTCCAAGGAGCTGGGCAAGGACGTGAAGCGCGAGTACGACCACGAGGTCAATGACGAGGCTCTCCGCGAGCAGATGAACAAGGAGTGCTATCAGCCCGCCTACGACGTGACCAA